>Ga0316204_10000943_pt1 | contig 90329 bp, 90 predicted proteins | sample 6monrhotite_MG_2_FD_205661 | JGI IMG/M metagenome (GOLD analysis project Ga0316204, IMG submission 205661) | Microbial mat bacterial communities from mineral coupon in-situ incubated in ocean water Damariscotta River, Maine, United States -... | ecosystem: Environmental > Aquatic > Marine >... | reverse complement strand
GGTAAGGCAAAGTCTCATGATAAAGGGAGAAAAGTTAAAGTTGGCCAATGGGCGGATAAAGATGAGCTTGTAATGATACAGGGTCCACTCGCATTTAACTGGAAAAATAGAAAGTTCGGAATTATACCGAAAATAGAATCAGGTGAGCTTTCTTACGATTCCCCGCCAAAAAAGGGCAGGGTTGAGCTTTGGGAAAATTGTGCTGTTTCAATCGAAGGGGCAGAGGAGCATATCTTTATAAAAGTGTATACGCATGGATTACAGGTAAAAAATATGAAAATGTTTTTTGATAATGGAGGTTTTGAAAGTCTTTGGAATGACCTGGAAGACAGGTATAAAGATAAAGAAGGCTACTCACTTCACTATGTCGATGCCTGGGAAATGTATCTTAAGATTAAAGAACTTAGTAAAAGTTCGGGGTCAATATGATTCATGTTTTGCATGTAATTGAGTCGCTTGAGTTTGGAGGTGCTGAAAAAGTTCTAGTTCATTTGGCTAATAAACAATCTTTAACTCACAAGGTTAGTGTGTGTCTTGTGAAGAGGCAAGGTGATCTTGTCAATGAGTTATCAGATGATATAAACGTTTATTTTCTTAACGCAAAAGAAGGTAATGATATTTCTGTACCTTATAAAATGAAAAACATTATTCAAGATAACGGCATTAATATTATACATTCACATAATTGGGGTATATTTATTGAAAGTAGTATAGCTAAGTTGTTTGTTGGCCGTGTTAAGTTATTACATACAATTCATGGCCCGTATATGGCTTACCAAACTGGTTTTAAAAGTAAAATAAAGAAAATAATTAGAAATAAACTAGAAAAAATTCTTTCCATGTTGTGTTTTAAAATTGTTACAGTATCTGACTCTATAAAATCTTACGTTATAAATGATATAGGAATAAGTCCAGATAAAGTTCAAACTATACATAATGGTGTTGCACCTGTTAAGTTTATCCCTAAAAGACTTCCGGTTAACGATATTATAAAATTCATATCTGTTGGTCGCCTGGCTAAAATAAAAAATCATCGTTTAATGTTAGATGCCTTTAAGAGCTGTTTAGATGACACTGCAAATATTGAGCTTACTATTGTAGGAGATGGTCCTGAAAGAAAGAATTTAGAATTATATGTTTCGTCCCTGGGTATACAGCAGTATGTTAATTTTTTAGGATTTAGATCAGATATAATTGACTTGTTACAACAGCATCATGTTTTTTTATTATCATCTGATTACGAAGGTATATCTATAGCTTTATTAGAAGCAATGAGTTTGTCTATGCCTGCAATAGGGACCGATGTAGGTGGGATTCCCGAGTCTATTAAATCGAATGAATCAGGTCTAATTGTACCCAAAGGTGATGTTGCAGAATATACAAAAGCAATTAACAGCTATGTTAATGAACCTGCTCTTATATCAGTGCATGGTGATAATGCTTTAAATTATTTTAATTTAGAATTTAAAGAAGATAATGTGTTAGAGCAATATCAGGTTATTTATAATGAATGAAACAGATGGAACTTTATATTGAATATTCTTTATCATCATAGAACACAGGGCCGAGGTGCTGAAGGTGTTCATATTATTAGTATTGTTAATGCTTTAATTGCCCAGGGACATGAAGTTACTGTTTTATCGCCTCCAGGGATAAATCCACTATCTAGCGCCGGAAATGCACCTGTTGACAAGTCTAATGTTGATACAAAAGGTGTTAATTCTTTATGGAAGTTTATCAGTAAGAACCTGCCAAATTTTGTATTTGAATTTATAGAAATTGCATACAATATTCCTGCTATGCAAAGACTTGAAAAAGAACTTTCTACAAATAAATACGATATGATATATGAGCGTTATGCGTTTTATATGGTTGCAGGTGTAATCAAGGCTAATAAATATAATATACCTCTTGTTTTAGAAGCAAATGAAGTGAATGGTATAAAAGATCGAGCCAGAAAGCAGTCATTTAAATGGTTGTGTAATATTTTTGAAAAATATTTATTTAAGCGTTGTAAGTCTATTCATACAGTATCGTCTTATTTAAAAAGTATGATCTTAAAGCAGGGTGTGTATGACTCGGCTGTTATTGTTACACCTAATGCTATAGACCCATTGAAGTTTTCTGGAACTAAGGATAGTGGTGATCTAAGAAAAAAATATAATTTAGAAAATAAAGTAGTTGTAGGCTTCGCTGGCTGGTTTGATGACTGGGATAGGCTTGATATTTTAATTAATGTATTTAATGACTTAAAAAAAGTACACACTAATATTGCATTACTGCTGGTTGGAGATGGTGCGGTATTAAATATTGTTAGAGAAAAAGCAAAATCATATAACATAGAGAGTGATGTGATTTTAACTGGTGCAGTTACAAGAGAAACTGTCCAACAATACTTGTCATTATTAGATATTGCGATTATAACGCATTCAAATGAGTTTGGTTCGCCTGTTGTAATGTTTGAGTTTATGGGATTAAAGGTTCCCATAGTTGCGCCCAGATTATTACCTATAACAGATGTCCTGTCACATGATAAAAATGCTTTGATTTTTGACGTGCTAAATGTTCAGCAACTTAAGGATCAACTTACTAGATTAATTGTAGACGAACCATTGAGAGTCGATATAGCTGATAATGCATATAAAAAATTAATGCTAGATCACACCTGGCATAAAAATGCTGAACAAATTATTTTCTCTTCGGGCTTATCTGAAGGGTAAATTATGAAAGATATTATTAAGACATTTGTTTTTTTTATATTAACACCTGTATTTAAACGCTTCGGACATAGCAGTTCAGTATATATTACATTTGATGATGGACCTCATCCTGTTAATACGCCTGAAATTGTTAAGATACTGGCTACACATAATGTTAAAGCTACTTTTTTTATGACAGGGGTAGAAATGGAAAAATACCCTGATGTTGTTAGTGATGTAATAAATGCCGGCCACCATATTGGTTATCATTCATATAACCACATAAGTATGAAGAAGCAAAATATTAAAGAAATTATAGATGATCTTGCTAAAGGCAAAAATATAGCAGTTAAACATAATTATAAATTTTCTTTATATAGACCACCTTATGGTGATTTAACATTGTTTGGGTTTTTTTGGCTTATCCTAAGCGGTTGGAAAGTTATTATGTGGTCCAAGGACAGTCGTGACTCATTTGACGAAGAAGAACAGGTAAAACTAAATGTTTCATATAAAAATTTAAATAAAGGTGAAATTTTACTTTTTCATGATGATTATCCATTAACTGTTTCTTTATTGCCATCAGTTTTGGAAGAGTACGTAAGTCAGGATATACATACATCACTATTTAAATAAAAAATTTAGCTATATATAGGATTAATTATGTGTTTTTTTAATATAAAAACTATTTTTCTGTTTAACATTCTTTTTTTTATGCTTACTGCTTGTTCTGCATCTAATGTTCATACTAAAAACTTGATTAATAAAGAACTAACTAATCACATAACTCGCAGTAATTCTCTTATACCCCAGAAATATAACTGTACAGATTTAACAGTACACTGTGTTGACGATGGAGGTGAGTTTGATGAGTTTTCATCAATACAGGAGGCAGTCGATGAATCTAAGCCAGGTGATGTAGTGTTAGTTTTTAAAGGGGAATACGAAGGGTTTCGTGTTGAAAAGAGCGGTAGTATTGATAAACCTATTAGAATTACTGCCAATGGTAACGAAGTTTATATAACGTCAGGTAATTATTTAAGTGGTAAAAATAATATATATTTATTAGATGTTAATTACGTGATAATAGAAGGCTTTACAGTAACGGGTGCTAATAAATATGGTATAGGCTCACACAAAGCTTCTGCTCGATACCCTATGCAAGGTATAACTATACAATTTAATAAAGTCAGTGATTCTCTATCAGCTAATATCTATCTTTCACATACTGCAAATTCATTTATTATTGGTAATGAAGTGTTTAACTCGTTAAAGAGTCACGGTATATACCTTTCTAATGCCGGTTCAGATAACTGTGTGTTAAGTAATAATATCAGTTATAACAATGCTAAAAATGGTATACATTTTAATGGTGATTACAGGCAGGGTGGTGATGGTATTCATACTGGTTTATTAATTACTAATAACTACTTCTTTAATAATGTGGCCAATGGAGTTGATGCTGATGGGGTTCATTTTTCAACTTTTACAAATAATGTCATATATAAAAATGGAAGGCATGGTATTCGCGTTTTTAAAGAAGATGCTGCAAGTGGTGCATCTAACCTGGTATTCGCAAATAACACAATTACCGGTAATCGAAGTGAAGCTATTAAACTAACGAATGACCTTGGTGGGCATACTTTTTTTAATAATATATTTGTTGATAATCAAGGTGCTGCATGTGTCTATCTTGAAGACCCTGTATTTTCATCTGGATACAATATATATTCTTCAGGTTGTCAGTTTAAAACTGAAAGTAATAATTTAAGTAAGTCGCAGTTTATAAATAAAACCACCAGAATTGCATCTTCTTCTGACCTGTTTATTGATATTTTAAAAGATAATTTTAATATCCAGGTTAATTCTCCTGCATTTAATTCAGGGGTTAAAGTATTTAATGGTAATAAAGCACCAGTAGAGAATGTTCTACTAGAACTAAGAAAAAACTCAATCAATAGAGGGGCATATTAAGTATATGGAGAATTTCTGTAATTATTTTTACAAAATTTAGTTATTGAATGGTATATTAGTGTAATCCTATATACTGATCCCACTGTGTGTTTAGTGCCTCAATGCGACAGATAAACAAATTACAAGCATTGCATAAATCAGGTTTTTCATTAGAATTAATCTGTTATATCGGTAATGTATAAATGTTATATAACAGGTTTTAAGGAGTAGTAATGTATACCATCTTAATTTTTAAGCATTGGTTGCTAATAGTTATCATGGGTTTATTAATAACCTCATGCACTGGTTCAACAGATGGTTTGGGTAGTGAAGGTGGCTTCGTATTTACCGGTGATTCCTATTATATTTCACCTAATGGTAGTGACTCAAATGATGGCAAGAGTCAGGCTAGCCCCTGGAAAACCTTTAAATATGCCTTAGATCTATCAACAGGTATTACTCAAGGTGATGAACTGGTACTTTTAGATGGTGATTATACAGAGTCGACGACAGGCATTTTACGAGAAGTAGGTAATAACGGAGCACCTCTTCCTAACGATAATTCATCTGCAATACCAAGTGGTTTAAGTCGCCTTAAGCCAACAATAGTTAGAGCGGCTTCACCTGGAAAGGTCAAAATTATAGGACCTACCGGTATTCAGCCATTATTTATGGGCCGCTCGACTAGAAAAGACAGTTTTATACATGTACGCGATATTACGTTTATCGGTGGCGGTATGCTTTATAATACCAGTTACGTGATCGTAAAAGATTCTGGATTTAAAGGTGCCTTTTCAGTTGGCACTAATGACCATTATGACGGGAATGATTTTAATTTAATCGAAGATGTCTGGATCTGGGCTGAAAATAGAAGAATAATAGCTATGAACTATCGGTCACACAATAATGTATGGCGACGGGTTCTTGTACGAAGTGAAGGCTGTGATCTAGCAGGATGTGAGGGTGCGCCTAAAGCAGATCCCAGTGTTGGTATTACAGTATATGATTCTCAAAATATATCGATGCAAAACATAATTGTAATCGATAGACTTATAAGAAATGATAGTCCTTATGCTGATTTTGCTACTGCTCAACATACTAGTGCAACGGATGCAGATGGGAATGGAGCTGATTATTTCCTGTCTAATAATAAATGGCTTGGCTCTATGTCGGTGAACTCTCAGGATGCAAGTTTACTTTTTGAAGGCGATTATGTAAAAGCAGGTTCTGATCCTATATGGACTATCGATCATTTCATATCTGTTGGAAGTAGTGCAACAGGTATTAATATTGGTAATACTCCATTTAACTATGTTGCAGCAGGTTCGCCACCGAGTTATATAAAAAACTCTACAGCAATAATTTTTTCTAACCCAGCTGATGTAAGTGGTATTAGATTTAATCCGCAGCACACGGGTGGAGTGGTTTCAAATACGGTTAGTGTGGGTGCTACTCGTACAGGTTTTAATGTACTAGGCGGAACTGTTAATTCGTCAGCTAATTACAGCCTTTCTACGACTGATGGTGATTTTGATGCAGGTACATGTACGAAATGTATTTCACTTAATGCTGACCCAACAACAAATGGTTCATTTCGTTACCCCGTAAGAGTTGAATCAGGGTCTGCTGTCGCGACGGCTATTTCTAATACTGATATAGGCGCCAATGTGACGAATCAATATGGTGTAAGTGGTACTATATTTAATGATCCTGGTTATGATTCTATATCTACAGCGTCATTATGGCCATGGCCAAATGAAGATAGAATTAAGCAGGAAATGTGCATCGATGAAGGCATAACACGTGGTTTTTGTTCTACAGATTTTCAACGAAATGGAACAAGTAAGATAACAGTAACATCGTATATATGGGAGTTACTTGGTAATGCTATTCCATCAGGAATTTATTAGTCGTTTTTAAGCATTAATTACATCAAAATATAATCAATTAAATTAGCGCTCATACCTTAATACAGTATGAGCGCTTTTGTATATATAGAAAACAATTATGAATAATGAAAAGAAGTACAATTTTCGAATTGCATTAGTATCAGAGTACCCACCACCCGCCGCTGGAATGACTGTGCAGGCACATCAGTTACTCACTCGTTTCCAATCTGAAGGTATAGATATAACGAGTGTAAGAACTAACCCGGCATTAGGTGTGTTTTCCTGGGTTGATAAAATTAAAGTACTTCGTTCAATAGTTAAGTGGATTATATTTTTATTTGATTGTAGAAAAATATTCTTTACCGATATAGTGCATATTTTTAGTTCGTCAGGTTTGAATTATTACTTATTCACATTGCCTCCATTATTGCTAGGTAAGTTATTAAGCAAAAAAATTATTATTAATTACCATGGAGGTGGTGCAAAAAAGTATTTTATTAAACGGCCCTATCTATTGGCTAAAAGCATGCAAATGTCGAATAGTTTAATTGTTCCATCAGGTTTCTTGCAGGATGTTTTTAAGGACCTGGGTTATCCGTCGAAGATAATTGGTAATATAGCCAATATAGAAAGTTTTACATTTAAAGAAAGAAATAGTTTTCAGCCTGTTGTCATTTCGACGCGAAATCTCACGCCTGTTTATAATATACAATGTGCGTTAAGAGCCTTTAGTGTTCTTCAAAGAAAATTTCCCTCTGCAATTTTATATGTTGCGGGTGACGGCCCTGATATGACTAGCTGTAAAGGTTTAGCATTAGAGTTGAATTTGAAAAATGTAAACTTTCTTGGCAACCTTCCAAATGAAGAAGTTCCTGTCTATATGGGTAAAGCGCATATTTTTATTAATACATCAACAATTGATAATATGCCTGGATCAATTCTAGAAGCCTATGCTTGTGGGTTACCCGTAGTTAGTACTGATGTTGGTGGCATACCGTATATGGTAGAAGACACAATATCCGGCTTGTTAGCAAAAAATAATGACCATCAAGAGTTGGGAAATCACTTAATTAAAATAGTGGAAGACCCAGACTTTGCCGTATCCCTGGTTAAGAGAGGGCATGAACTGATAAACGATTTAAGTTGGGAAAAGATAAGAGAGTTATGGTTGAACGAGTATCAGTCATTGATGAATAAATAGAAGTATAAAATGCTAATTCAATACTAAAGTAAAATACAAACACCTTTAAGTTGTTATTAATCTATTCTTATATCTATTTCTGAGCCACACATTTGCCGGTCGTTCAATTTTATATGTCATAGTAGAGGCCAGGATAATGCTCATGAATATTGTTGCAAGAATTGCTATATTTGAATTTATACCAAAATCAGATAATAACCGAATTATAATAAACCCAATGTTTTCGTGAATTAAGTACAAACTATACGAAATTGTACCTAAAAATATTAATGGTTTTACACAGATAAAACTTAGCTTTCCATAGATAAATAAATAAAAGCTAGCATAAATTAATCCTGTTAAAAGGCCTAGCTCCAGCCCGTGTCTTATAAAATAATTTATAAGACATAGAGCTATTAAATAGTGAAGGTATTTTAATTCTGGTTTTGTTTTTAATAAATAAAAAACAATTCCTGCCCCAAATAAATTAGCATATTCCAGATTGAGTAAAAAAGTGATCTTCCAGGGGAAGTATCCGGTATAAATTAGCATTAGTTCTGAAAATAACTGTATTAGTAACCAGATGCTTATAATAGGTATAATTCTATTAGTAAAGCCTAATTTATAAATAATTAGAATTGAAGCATAAAAAATTAATTCTCGTGTCAGGGTCCAGTACACACTATCAACAGGCTCAACACCCATAAACTCTTGTAACATAGTAAAATTAACTAATACTTGAGATATGCTTAAAGTTTTATCAGGTAAGCCAAACGTTAGCATGACTATGGTTGTCAGTATAATTGCTAACCAATAAGCGGGGAAGAGCCTTGAGAATCTCGAAACAACAAAGTCCATTGATTTGTTTGTTCTGTTAATGGTCATAAAAATAACGAAGCCACTAACTACAAAGAAAAAATCCACACCGAAATACTTTAGTGGTAATTCGAATAATAGTTCATCGCTATGTACATATTTTTCGTTAAACCGGGTAGTGTAGTGGTAGATTACGACTATGAGAGCCGCTACTCCACGAAAAACATCGAGTTCTTCAAGTCTAAATTTAATCATGTAATTTCAAATTTTATAATATATCTATTTAAAGTCTTTGGGAGATTTTGAGCCTAATGACTCCCAAATATAAGTGCTGATTGTATAAGGTTTACCACTTAAATCAGTTTTACTTTTATCGCAAATACCTACGGTCGTTTTTTTACAGAACTCGTTTAATATTAGTTCTTCGTTAGGCCATGGCCATAGAGCTTCTTTTGTTAACTGGTTATAATTCTTATCACCATATCTTGAATTGCTAATACCGTAACGTTGCATAACAGTTGCACCTATTGGCTTTTTGTTATGGCCAGAATTATACAGTTTTGAATTTTTTTCTATGCGAAGTGGGTATTTTACTGATACAGGTTTAGTTTTAAATGGATCTAAAGAGAGGCATTTATTACCGCATCCAGATGAATATTTGTGAAACATTGATTTTCTGCTGGTTATATTTATATTATCTGACTTCGAAGGGGCATTTATGCCTATATTAGCATTAGTGACTAAGATGTTATTCATAGTGATAACATCACCGAGCTCCGGACTAAAATAAACCCCATAGCCTTTATTTTTCTTATGATTATCATCTATAAATACTGATGCATTCTCTACAGTAAAGTGTGAGTTCTTTTTATTATTATATGGAGTATTACTTATTGTTATACCTCCTTTCTTCGGATGTATCGCAACAAAATTTTGAATGTTTAATATGTTTTTGTTATGGGCAATAAAGTCGGCTTCTGAATTAAATGCATTATCAACAGAATTAATTGAAATACAGCCAAGCCACTCGTTATTTGCAAGAAAGAAATCTTCACCTGAAATATGATCTGGTAAGTATGATGCATCACCACTAGTATGTTGAGCTGTTGCAAAATCACCATAACTAATAGCGTTTCCTAACTCTCTATCTATTACGATAACATTTTGTACAGAGACATTATGCGAATCGTATACTGTAAATCCTACGCTTGGGTCTTGTTTACCTTTTGGACCATCGTTACATCCTCGGAAATCACAGCCTTCTACCTTAATAATAACTCGTCTCCATACGTTAAAGTGAGAGCGATAGTTTGATGCTGCAATACGTACATTCCTGGTCCATATCCATACATCTTCAATAAGGTTATAGCTATTGCCATTATAATGTGAGCTATCACCAATGCTTAATCCACCATGAAATCCCGAATTTTTTATTGTGATGTGAGAAGAGTTTGAGAGGCTGCCACCACCTTCAAAGATAATTCCTTCTATATGTATATACTGATCTTTTCTTCTTGATCGTCCAATATATAGTGGTGCACCACGGCCTTTACGAACGTGTTTTACTTCATGGATTCTTACGTTTCCCGGGTTAATAGATTTAATAATAGTTGGCTCTAGTTTTGATTTTCCAGATGGAATTGCTGCAGAATAAACTAGCTTTTCACCATATGAACCTACATCTCTTAGAACGCCTGTTTTATTTTTTTCAGAATAATCACCGTCCATTAACCACAGAGTATCACCAGCTGTAATATCGCTAAACGCTTGTTTAAACGATTTAAAAGGCTTTAATTTGCTTTCACCATTATTCCAGTCACTGCCTTGAGGTGATATAAAATATTCTGCAGATAGAGCAAAATTTGACATTACTAAAAATGAAAAAATAGTAATTATTGTTTTTTTTATCATAGGTAATATCGATTTCTTAAATGGCAGTAAAATGGTCTTTGCTTATATTTGATATAATGTAACGACGTTTACCCGATTCAGGTAATTCAATTTCATCTGCTAGTGTTATTTTTAACGTGGCCTGGTTTTCAAGCATTGATTCAATTGAGGTTCGAACATAATTTTCAAACTCATCATTGTAATGTTCATCAGGAACCATAATTACTTCTATTTCATCAATTTTATACTGACGAACCTGATAAGCCTGTACGCCCTGTTTATCACTAAATATTAAAGTAAAATTTGGTGCTGTAAGTAATCTGTCTTTTAGAATGATTACATCTGCGATGCGACCTTGAATACTTTTAAGTTTTGGTAAGGCCATGCCGCATCCGCAGGTCTTAGCTTCATCCATCGTACCTAAATCACCGATTTCGTAACGAATAAATGGAAACGCGTGATTAGTTAAGTCAGTTAAGATGACTCTTCCTAGCTCACCTGGTTTTACACTATTACCATTAGCATCAACAATTTCTGCTATGAGTACATCAGCATGTATGTGATAACCATCGTGTTCAGAGCATTCTGATGCTATATATAGTTCTCGACTACCATATTGGTCATATACTTTATTTTCTCCAAAAACCTTATTAATTATTTCCCTCTGTTCTGGTCTTAACGTTTCTGAGCTTGTCATAATTGCTTTAATAAATGGAAATTTTGTATCTGGGTGTTTTTTATCAATATATTCTGCAAATGCATTTATTCCACCAGCATATCCCCAAATACTAGTCGGTTTATATTGGAGAAGTTCCTGATAATATTTTTCAAGGCGTTCTTCAGTTAAGTATGCAATGTTAAAGTCTCGAAATCTTTGGAGAAAGTATACGATTTTGTTTTTAAGATTCTGGGCTTGTGTATAGTCAAAATGTGAACCTGACATCTGAATTGTTCTTTCACCTAGCTTGGTGTTTGCCCATTCTGCGCTTCTATAAACACTGGCTCTATTTGCATCCATTCCTTGAGTATCCCAGAAATAAATCATAGGTACACCGGTAGAGCCACCTGTGCGTGCGGCAAAAAACCGTTTATCAGGAATATTTTTGCATTTAATTTCTTCGACATTGGATCTAATATCATCCTTAGTCAGAATAGGAATCTTATTTAGATCATTAAGGCTCTTCAGAGGAAGAGAAATATGTTTGAGTTTTTCTTTGTAGTAATCAGAGTTATTGATTGCCTGAGATAATAAGATGTTCAGCTTTTTGAGCTGTGATTCCTGGATTTTTTCAAGTGACCAGTGTTGTGATTTGCGTAATTCATATAATCTTTCAATTGTTTTTCTGCCGCGAAGTATATCCATGCTTCTGAAAAAAATATCTTGATAAAAATTCATTAAATTCCCTTAGATTAAATATAAGGGCAATTTTATCATAATATTCAATCACTTAAAGAAAATAGTTTAAGCAATCGCTAATGCTATGGTTATCAGCGTAACTCATTGAATATTCGATGAATTTTCAAGAGTACGCTTAAAATTGATTCAAAATAGAGGTGGCCTCAGTAAGAACCCGTCTATTGTCGTTCGTAGGCACCTGCATCAGGTGCGCCAGATCGGCTATTACCCGATTTATCTAATAAAGGTGCATCAATACCATTAAATGAATACAAACCATAATTAACCGCTGGTGCGCCTAAAATTAATGAATAGTCATCTAATGATGCATTATTAAACAAGGCTGTTAAATTTGAAGTGATTGATGACATACCATAAAGATTTCCTGTATCGCCTTCAAAGGTACAGTTTAATGAATAAATATTGTTATCAGATGCTACATTGCTGTCTTCTACACTTATACAGCCACCGCTGTTATCCACCATGATATTATTAAAAAATGTATGACCTCCAATATCATCGGTCATTTTTATCGCCATACTGGCATTTGATACGATAGTATTATTAATATAATTTAACCTGGCTGCACCTGCACTCGCATCTATTTTGAATATTCGTATTCCATATCTTCCGTTCTTATATATAACATTATTTAAGAAGGTTGAATCATAAACTCCGTCTCCATCTATACCATTAGCAACATTACCGTAGATAATATTACCTTCGACTAGAAGCCCATGATGTAGACCATCACCACCATAACGTGCATCACCATTAAAATGTATACCGTTCTTTGCATTACCAAACGTAGTATTGTTTTTAAGAGTTGTATTAATGGAGCCTGCATTGGAGAGATATATGCCGTGACTATTTACTGAATTATACGAAATATTATTTTCTATTAAAGAGTCTGCAGTATGTGACATATAAATATTAGAAGAGCTGCAATTAGACACGATATTGTTTCTGATAGTTACGCCAATCATTGGATTAGTTGCCGTGGCATCGTGGCCGCCAATACAATATGCTGCTGCATTACTTATATTAAAGCCGTCTATGGTTACATAATCGACACTTGATAAGTAAACATTGTCACCTCCACTACGACTATTTGCTGATGTAATAAAAACATTATTATCAATGGCTTTAACTAATACGTTCATATTAGCTGTTCCACTTGTTGATATCTTAAAGCCTTCATAGGTGCCCTGATGAACGAGTACTGTTTCACCAGCGGCTACTATATCAACAGCATCCTGTATTGTTGAAAACTCCTGCGTAGAACCAAAGGTATCATCTACACAATGAATATCGTTACGAGTACAGTCATTATCAGTATTTCCACCATAAATTGTTGCAGGAATCTGGTTGCCTAAATACTCCCAGATATATGAGCTTAATGTTAGGGGAGTGCTCGCATCTAGTTGTAGATTATTAGAACAAAAACCACGAGTAATACCTGTATCGTTACACATTTCTTTCTTTATGCGGTCTTCATTCGGCCAGGGCCATAATGGTTCATCACTGATTGTATTGTAATCAGTATCACCTTTAATGCTTCCGTTAACACCGTATCTATATGAAATGTTTGCACCAGAATTAATATTAGAAATAGCAGATTCAACAGTAGAACCAGTTTCAACTCTGATTGGGTATAAAATTGAGCCATCAGATGTTGGGTTATTAACTAAGACCTGGCAACCTGTACAAGCAGAGCTAGTATCAAAATCACCCTCTGTTGTGGAAACGCTGTAATTGAGTGAGTTTTCAACAGTTGATGAAATTACATTAAAACCTGTACGTGTTGCACCAATAGCAAGTGAGTTTTTAACTAATACGGAACTTTGCATTGGATCAACTCTGATACCACTAACATCATTGTTCGCAGATGTAATTATTACAGTTGTATTTTCTATAATACTCGGAGGTGATCCAGCTGAAGTGTAGTTAGATGGTGTGTTACCAATATTCACACCCGTTTCATTCGATCCAACGGATACGAAATCTTTGATTGTCCAGATAGGAGATGATCCAGACATAACATTATCAGCTTCAAACATCATACTCGCATCTTGTGAATTGATAGATAAAGCACCTAACCATTCGTTATTGCCAAGAAAATAATCTGTACCGTTACCGTCTGCATCACTAGCAGAGGTATGTTGTGCAGTTGCGAAATCAGCATAAGGTACATCGTTGTTCAGTAGTCTATCTATTACAATAATGTTTTGCATAGATACGTTTTGCGAATCATATACAGTAATACCAACGCTTGGATCTGCTTTAGGAGCATCTTCACATCCTGCCAGGTCACAGCCTTCACTTCGCACAAGAACCCGTCGCCATACATTATTGTGTGATCGATAGTTCATAGCGATTATTCTTGTATCTTTAGCCCAAATCCATACATCTTCAATTAAATTAAAATCATTCCCTTGATAGTGGTCATTAGTACCGATTTGGAAGGCGCCATTAAATCCAGAATTCTTAATAGATACATAACTGGTATTATAAAGATCTCCACCACCAATAAATGTAATACCCTGTACTTCTATAAAACTATCTTTTCTGGTAGAGCGGCCCATAAATAGGGGGCTAATACCACTAGGACCAATAATTGTTACTGTACCTGGGTTTTCAGAGCGAACTCTAGTGGGGTTAGATCGGCTCTGGCCAGATAAAATGGAAGAAGAATTATTATTAGGTAATGGGGCACCATAGTTACCATCATCTCTTAAAATACCAGTAGTTGCTTCAGTGTAATCTCCATCTAAAAGTATTAACTCATCTCCAGGATTCATTACATTTTCAAATGCATGTCTAAATGTCTTCCACGGTGAATTACTGCTAGATCCCGTATTGTTATCATTACCTGTAGGAGATATATAGTAAGAATTGAACGCTGTAATTGGGCCTGATGAAATAACAAGACTAACAGGACTTGATGTTGCTACAGATGAGCCCGATACAGGGTTTTGAGAAATTACGTTGCCAGCACTAACCGAGTTACTTGACGCATTGCTAATTGTGCCAGAAATTAATCCTGCCGAGGTAATTGCAGTCTGGGCACTGGACTGAGTTTGCCCAACAACATTAGGAACGGTGATAGATGCTGCTCCAGATGAAATAACAAGACTAACAGGACTTGATGCTACTACAGATGAGCCCGATACAGGGTTTTGAGAAATTACGTTGCCAGCACTAACCGAGCTACTTGACGCATTGCTAATTGTGCCAGAAATTAATCCTGCCGAGGTAATTGCAGTCTGGGCACTGGATTGAGTCTGCCCAACAACATTAGGAACGGTGATAGATGCTGCTCCAGATGAAACCACTAAACTTACCGAACTACCCGTTGCAACAGATGTGCCTGATACCGGGTTTTGAGAAATAATATTACCCGTAGTAACACTACTGCTTGAAGCGTTGCTAACATTACCAACGGTTAATCCAAGTGCAGTGATAGAAGACTGAGCATTAGTCTGTGTCTGACCAATAACACTGGGTACGTTTACCGATGAATCTCCAGCGGACACAACAAAGCTGACCAGTGTGCCAGCATTGACCAGTGAACCAGCTGCTGGATTTTGGCTAATAATATTGCCTAAAGCCACGCTATTACTTGCTACTGTTGTAATGTTTCCAATATTTAAGCCTGCATTTGTAATAGCTTGTTGAGCTGTACTCAGAGTTTGCCCTACCAGTCCGGGGACATTCGATTGTGCAACTGTCATGACAGATAAAATATTACTAACAGATTGATTTTGAGATGCGTCAATTGCAATAATTTGATACTGATAATTCTGACCAGCAGATAGTGACGTATCAGTAAAATTTGTATTAGTTACAAAGCTAATTTGTACGCCATCTCTCAATACTTGATAACCACTCAATACAGCGTTGTCTGTTGATGCATTCCAACGAAGAGGAATGGAGTTGGCCTGAACGGATCCATCTACTCTAAGGTTTGCAGGTGCCGTAGGTGGTGCTACATCATTAATTGATGCGGTGGTGAATTCCCATATTAAGTCTGAAACTGGCTCTCCATCTATAGTTTCTACACCTGATAAGGTAGCAGAGTAATTAGTGCCGGCAACAAATTCATCATGAACGGTAATAAATAATACCTGTCTTGATACTAGTAGCGATTTATCAATTGAAATACTTGTTTGTGGATTAAATGTAAATTTGTCTAATGTTACTGAATCGGGATTTACCGGATTACTGAAAGCAACAGATATAAGTTTAGTATTTGGAGGTACATCGCTCTGGCTGTCAACAGGTACTGTTTTAATAGTGACAGTGTTGTCTTCATCAAACTTGGTTGTATCACCGCTTTCTTCGGAAGTACATGCAATCAGAGTTAATGAAAATAATATAAGGGTGAATAGTGTACGAATAGATTTATAGCACATGGTAATTTCCACTGGTAACGAGATGTAAATAAATAGTTGTAAAGTAAGCTTTGATAATTTATCGATGAAATGAAGTAAATAAGATGGTGGAATTATGACTAAATTGTATCCAAATAACTGTGCACTAGATCTAACCTTCAATGCTTTGTTTGGGGGGGTGTAAATTTGTGAGCTAGTTCTCAGAGAAGTTGGTTTAGTCCTGAGATGTGGGGCAGGGGGTAGACAGGCACAAAAATCCTAAATCAATTAGAAAAGGATATTTGTTATGTATATCACAAAGTTGAATCGTTTAATTAAGGCGCTTTTAGATGATCTATATCGTTAAATATCACTTTATATACTTGTTACAGTGGATGTATGAATAAGCGGCTTAATCTTTAGCTGATATTTTTATATAATGATGGCTTGTATCCATGTGTCAGGCTTTAAAAGGAATAAAATTTATGCAGGTTCAGAGAGGATTAAATTGAGAGTTGTTGTATTAGATCTAACCCGATTTTTACAGCACTGACAGTTGTTTTATATCATTATACAGCTAGACATGACTCAAGTTTATATGAAGCATTCTCTGCATTTTCACAATATGGATATCTAGGTGTCCCATTGTTCTTTATTATAAGTGGTTTTGTAATACCCTTATCAGCCAGTAATCGAAGTGCTACTGAATTTGCAATTTCTCTATTTGTCAGGTTATATCCCGCATATTGGCTGGTATCGTAATCACGATGCTATTTGCTTTTATATATGGAAATTATGAATATAGCCTCATTCAGGTACTTGCTAATCTAACCATGCTTAATGATTATTTGGGCATTAAGAATATCGATGGTGTTTACTGGACTTTGCAAACTGAATTAAAATTTTATGCCTGTATATTCTTACTGGTTTATTTTTATTTACCGAACAACCTTCATTTTTAGGTGTATTTATAAGTCCATTTTATTCCAGCTATTTTATTGCAGGGGTCGCTTTTTATCTGATTTAAAATGAGAGGGTTAATAAATGTAATACTTTCATTTTATCAGTATCTCTGATGGTATCTAGTTACTGGCAATACCATCTAGCAAATGAGTTTATAAGAGATACAGATATTTTTATTAAGCTGGTTTCTGTTGTTATAGTATGTCTGTTTTACGTTTTATTCTATCTAATAGTAACAAACAGAATAAAGCTGACATCACGAAAAATATATATGACTCTTGGTGCGCTTACTTATCCATTGTATTTGATACATGGTCTTGCAGGTCGATATGTGATTAATGATTTGCGTGAACGTATACCTGAAGGTATTGCTGTCACCATAACCATTGCTCTTATGTTATTAATTTCATATCTGGTGCATAAATTAGTTGAGACAAAGGCAGCACCTGTTATAAAAAGAAAACTCCTTAATTTGCTAACTCGAAAAACAGCATAAAATTTTGTGTCTACCTTTAGCTGATAATTTTCCTCATATCACTAAAATACTGTTGATATGGTAATGTTGATATAGCAGACATCTTACTAAACTCACTATCTGAGATGTTTGTGGGGATAGAGCTCAGGGACGCAATTAAAATTGTATTGATGGACTCTATATTTATTGAATGAAGAGGCAAGTTGAAAATTTTACTTATTTCATTAAAGCCAGGGTAGGTTAGTATATTTTTACCAAGATGGTTAAATGTTGCAACACCCTTGTGATTTAGTCTTGCTGAAATTCCTTGAAGAGATTCGGCTATGTCTACAGTAATATCTTTCTCACCAGATCCGGTTAGAAATAAATCAACGATAATCAAATCATATTTATGCTTATTATCACTTTTCAACCAGTCTTCAGCAGATGAGTTATAAATAGTTAAACGTTCATCTGCATTGGGTAACATAAAGTATTCATGTGCTACCTCAATTACAGTTGAGCGTAATTCAATAGCATCAATTTTTAAATCAGGGTGATACTGGTATAAATATTTTACGATAGATCCAGCACCCAGACCTAGTACCAGAACCCGTTCAGCCTGTAACCAGCAAAGTGGCAATATCATTGCCTGTGCATATTTGTGAATAAGAAAGTAGGGGTTACATAACAGGCTGGTAGATTGCTGTGTTTTATTGCCGAAGTGCATAGCCCGGAGTTGATCCATGTAATCAACGACTTCTATCGTTCCGTATTCATCAGAGGTCTGATGAATAAGCTTTCCGCCAGGCATTTAGTTATAACCTACATGGTTTTATATTCGTTAGTATTAGTTTGATCATCTTTAGACTTGATTTTATAGGGTGTAGCTAATACAACAACACCCACTAAAGGATGATCAATGTAATGAACTTCTTTGCTACGCATTCGGCGTTCATTTACTACAGGTAACACCATGTTTTGTATTTCTGTGGTGTCATCAGTTTGCACGGTCTGCGGTCTAATGTATTGCAGGTTCACATTGAAATGTAAATAACGACTCATTATTAGTTTTACATTACCTTTAATAAATGATTCGTTAATTTGTATGTTATCTGAGGTTTCAGTCGTTTCTGGTATTGTAGTTTCTGATTCTGTTTCAAGTATTGAGCTGTTAAGTGTGATATTAAACGCATGTTCTCTATCCAGGCCTGTTTGTTTCCAGCGTTTATTTGCTAACACACGATAATTAGAGTTGTTTTGCAAACGTTTAAGGTTGCTGGCTAATTTGGCACCTTCCCATTCTATTTGTTTGTATTGTGGGTCTGGCTTAACAGATTTAGGCTCTACTTCCTTAGCATTATTAAGCATGTCATTATAACTCCAGTCTTCAGAGCGTAAATAACGGCCGTTTACATCTTCAAATATGATTAACTCTACTTCATAACCCGTTTCATCAGCATATACGGCAAATGATAATGTCTGTAGTAATATTAAAATGAGTGTTCTGTTAATGAAAAGTCTCATTAAGCGGCTTCCTGTAACATGAGTGAACCGAGTATATCTCGCAATATGCTAACTCGTTGTTCGCTTTCGGTGGTTTCTTTGTAAATAATTAAGGTATTGGTTCCATTCAGTTTATATACCTGAGGTTCTGATTGTATCAGCGAAATTAACCTGGCGGGGTTGATATTCGCATTCAGGTTAAAAATAATTCGCACCAGCGAATCTACGGCGGTAATCTTTTCAACACCAATGTCCTGAGTTAAAAGTTTGAGGGATGTCACATCAAACAGGTTTTTGGCCTGTTCAGGTAATAAACCAAATCGATCTATTAGCTCAATTCGGATTTCATCAAGCTCCTGCTGACCAGGTGCATTGGATATACGTTTATAAAGAATTAAACGGGTGTGAATATCGTATATGTAATCATCAGGTAGCAGAGCCGGAACACCCAGATCAATTGTTGTACCCTGGTGTATTGGTTTATCAAGATCCGCTGGTTTACCTGATTTTAGTGCTTTAACGGCTCTGTCTAATAACTCAGTATATAAACTAAAACCAATTTCATGTATCTGCCCACTTTGATCATCACCCAATAACTCTCCGGCGCCACGTATTTCAAGGTCATGGGTTGCCAGGGTAAACCCAACGCCCAGATCTTCGAGTGACTCAATTGCGTCAAGGCGTTTAATTGCATCTTTGGACATTACATTTTTAGGCGGTGTTATTAAATAGGCGAATGCTCTGTGATGTGAGCGACCAACACGCCCGCGAATCTGATGTAACTGAGCCAGACCCAGTTTATCGGCACGATTGATAATAATGGTGTTTGCACTGGGTATATCTATACCGCTTTCAATGATGGTAGTGCTGACCAGAATATTAAATCGTTGATGCACGAAATCAAGCATAATCCGTTCAAGATCTCTCTCTCGCATCTGCCCATGTGCAAACTGCACATTTGCTTCAGGAATTAAATCTTCCAGTGTTTTACACATCTTTTCAATTGATTTTACTTCGTTATGTAAAACATATACCTGACCACCGCGTTTAATTTCACGTAAACAGGCTTCATGAACCTGTTGATCATTCCATTCGGATACAAAAGTTTTTATAGCGTGACGCTGAGTTGGTGGTGAAGCAATAATAGACAGGTCACGCAATCCAGCCAGTGACATATTTAATGTGCGAGGAATTGGTGTTGCAGTTAAAGTTAAAATATCAACTTCTGCTCTGAGGTTTTTAAACTGTTCTTTATGTTTAACACCAAATCGATGTTCTTCATCGATTATTAGCAAACCTAAATTATCAAAACCAATATCTTTCTGTAATAGTTTATGTGTGCCAATAATGATATCGACTTTTCCATTTTTTAAATCGGTAATGACCTGATCCTGTTGCTTTTTAGTATTAAAGCGAGACAGGCATTCAATTTTAAATGGCCAGTCAGCAAATCGATCTTTAAAGTTCTGGAAGTGTTGTTGAGCGAGCAGGGTAGTGGGTACCAAAATCGCAACCTGTTTATTAGCATTTGCAGCTACAAAAGTTGCACGCATAGCGACTTCAGTTTTACCGAAACCAACATCGCCACAAACAACTCTATCCATAGCTTTAGCTTCAGATAGATCTTCTAATACAGCATCAATCGCATTTTGCTGGTCTTCAGTTTCTTCAAATGGAAAGGCTTCAGAAAACTGATTATACTCATCCATATTAATACTATATGCCAATCCACCTTTTGCGGCACGACGCGCATGTATATCGAGTATCTCTACCGCTATGTCATTAATTTTCTTAGCGGCTTTTTTACGCGCTTTTGACCAGGTTTCAGTTCCCAGTTTATGTTGTGGTGCATGATCTGCATCAGCGCCTGTGTAACGACTAATTAAATCTAATGATGAAACAGGTACATATAATTTATCACCACCGGCGTATTCTATGGTGAGAACTTCTGTTTCTATATCGCCAACGCTTAACTTCTGTAACCCGAGATAACGACCTACACCATGTTCTTCATGTACAACGGGTGAACCAATGCTTAAGTCTGTTAAGTTGCCAATTATGGCTTCGGCATCACGTGTACGTTTTCTTTTTCTGCGTTGTTGTTGTGCGCGTTCACCAAAAACCTGCGCTTCCGATAATATGCAAACTTCTGGTTCAGTAATATTCAGACCACGATCTATAGTTGCAACGGCAACACCCAGATGATCTGTTGACTCGCTAAATGCCTGCCAGCTTTCAAAGACTTTTGGGAATAATCTCTGATCGTGTAACATCTCAAGCAGCATTTCTCTACGCCCGGTAGACTCAGCAATTATTAAAATGCGACCTTTATAACTCTTAATATAATTAGCTAGTCTAATTAATGGGGTATCTGATTTTGATGTTGAGATTAATTGTACAGGTGAGCTAAAGGGCAGGTCTGCTGCATTTTTACCCGGCAGATTTTTTTGTGTTTGAGTGTTAATTTGTGGAAAAGACTGTATCGATTCCTGTAGTTCATCTGCCTGTAAATATATTGTTTCAGGTTTTAAAATGGGCCTTTCAATATCGTGACATCTTTGCTCATAACGCTCAGTTACATCTTTATTGAACGTTTCAATACTATTCTCTAATTCAGTTGTTGAGCAGATAATTGTATTACGCGGAATGTAATCAAAGATTGTATTCAATTCATCAAAAAATAATGGCAAGTAATATTCAATGCCATTAGGAATAATTGCCTGTGATATCTCTTGATAAATTTTACTGGCAGTCGGGTCACCCGTTAGTTTTTCACGATATCGGGTACGGAACTCACTGATAGCTTCTTTGTTAAAAGGGAACTCTCTGGCCGGTAATATTTCAATAGACTTAATGGCTTCTAATGATCGCTGTGTTTCCGGATCAAATTGACGAATTGTATCTATATCCGTATCAAACAGGTCGATTCTAAAAGGTAAGTCATGACCCGATGGGTATAAATCAATGATTGAACCACGAACAGCAAATTCACCATGTTCCATAACCTGAGATACACACTGATAGCCATTCTGTTCCAGGTTTATGCGAAATTCATCAAGATTTAATGCCTGATTTTGTTTAAGTAATAAAACCTGAGACTTTATATATGATTTGGGTGGTAAGCGCTGCAACAAGGTTGAAACCGGTAATATTAAAATGTCACCCGACTGCATATCTGACAGTTGATATAATGTCGTTAGTCGCTGGGATATAATATCCTGATGTGGTGAAAAGATATCGTAGGGTAAGGTTTCCCAGTCCGGTAATTCAAAAATGCGGCTTTTACCGGATACAAAGAAATTTAACTCATGTTGTAACTGCTGTGCCTGATGTACATCTTCTGTAATAACTGCAATGGGGTTAGATTTTTTTGCTGCCAGTATGGCGAGTGCTAATGACTGGCTGCAGCCATACATCTGCGCATATTCATTTAACGATGCTTTTTCTGGCGTGTTAAAAAAGTTTAATTCAGTTAGTGTAACGGGCATAGATCAGGGCTTGATGGTTTTAAATTATATAAGGCGTGACATTATCCGTTAAAAGTAGAATATGTAAAGATTTAACTTGCCTTATTGATTATTAGTGCATATATATCAAGAGGTTAAAAGCTATTTTTAAAGTTAAATATGCGCTACGGTTTAATAACGTATCTGTGTTCGAGCACTGTAAGTGTTAAAGGGAATATTTATCGATCTCGACTTTGTTTACAGTTTACGTGATCATTTTTCTTAAAAGGTAACATAAAAAATGAGTAAAGTTTTTTTTCATAATGTTTTTTAAGTTGCCGAGTTTAACGAGTGTGATATTGTGCTGAATATGCGTTTAGGCATATCGGTAATCCAGTGCCTTTGCTACAGAACCTTACATATTCCCAGTTGTTCCTCTTACGGAAATAAGCAAGGATTGAGATCTGCTTTTTTTAGATACTAGTTGCTGAGGTTTCTTTGATTGAGGCTTCTTTAAGTTACGGATAATTCTTTATGTTGAAAAAAATGATTATTGCAGGCATTGCGGTTACGTTACTGGTTGGTGTACTTGTTTCCGTGAAACTCGGGCAGTTTGGGGCGATGGAAGACGCTGCTTCGAAGATGGCGTACCCACCTGAAACTGTCACCGCATCTACCGCCAGCGAAAATCAATGGGAACAGTTTATCCCCGCGACGGCCTCCGTATCTGCTGTACAGGGTGTGCTTGTCAGTGCTGAAGCGGGCGGCCGTGTTACTAAAATAAAATTCGATTCGGGTGATAGTGTTATAGAGGGCCAGGTCCTCGTGTTACTGGATACAGGTAGTGAAAATGCACAACTCGCTTCGAACAAAGCTTCAGCCGCTCAGGCCAGAGCCGATCTAAAACGAGTGCGTACCCTGAGCGATAAAAATCTGGTTTCTGAAGATGCTGTTGACCAGGCAACTACCCATGTCAAAGAAAGTGAGGCTCAGGTTGAGGTAATCAATGCTTCACTCGATAAGAAAACGATACGCGCACCGTTTACCGGACGTCTGGGTATTCGACAGGTGAATCAGGGGCAGATACTTTCTATCGGTGACCCGATAGTTGCGTTGCAGATGTTAAATCGGGTGTATGTGGATTTTTCTATTCCACAGCAGAAAATGCTGCAAATATCACGAGACATGAAAGTGCGGGTGAAATCAGATGCCTCACCCGATGATGTATTTAATGGTGAGATTACAGCGGTTAACCTGGAAGTTGATCCGCTTACCCGTAACGTGCAAGTTCGTGCGGTGGTAGAAAACCCGGATGAGAAACTACGCACGGGCATGTTCGTTAATGTCGAGTTGATATTGCCTGGTACGCAAAAAGTATTGCCGATTCCAGCGACGGCTGTGCTTTATGCACCGTTTGGAAACTCGGTGTTTGTAATTGACGAAAAGAAAATTGAGGAAACCGGTGAGACTCAAAAGGTGTTACGTCAGCAATTCGTTATTCTGGGGCAAGCGCGCGGTGATTATGTTGATGTTACAGATGGCCTGAAAAATGGTGAAACCGTAGTTACCAGCGGGGTGTTTAAGTTGCGCTCTGGATCGCAAGTGGTCATTGATAATACGCTGGCTCCTAAAGCCAGTCTTGAGCCCAATCCGAAGGACTCCTGATGCCATCAGTTAAACCCAGTTTCACGGATTTATTTATCCAGCGCCCCGTGCTGGCTCTGGTAATCAATCTATTGATTATCATTGCCGGTTTAAGTGCCTGGAACTCATTGAGTGTGCGGCAATATCCACTGAGTGAAAATGCATCGGTACAGATAACAACCGTGTATGTCGGGGCCAGTGCGGAACTGGTTCGTGGCTTTATTACCACACCTCTTGAGCGAGCCATTTCGGCAGCAGAAGGCATAGATTACATAGAATCAAAAAGTTTGCAGGGTATTTCTATTATCAATGCTCGCCTGAAACTCAACCAGGACTCCACCCGAGCGTTGGCGGAAATTTCCTCTAAGGTTGACCAGGTTCGTAATGATTTACCTGTCGAAGCACAATTACCTACCATTAGTGTGCAGTCTGCGGATTCCGAATTTGCAGCTGCGTATCTTAGTTTCTGGTCGAATATTCTGTCACCAGAGCAAATTACCGACTATCTGACACGTGTCGTACAGCCACGCCTGTCCGCGGTTGCGGGTGTGCAGCGAATAGAGATTTTTGGAGCCCGTACTTTTGCTATGCGTGTCTGGCTTAAACCCGACCGAATGGCGGCTTTGCACGTTACTCCGTCTCAGGTCAGTCAGGCGCTGGCGGCCAATAACTATCTTGCGGCTATTGGCAGTACCAAAGGCGCGTTAGTCCAAACCTATCTGGCAGCCAATACTGATTTGCATAACGCTGATGATTTCCGGCGACTGGTCGTTTATAAGAGTAACGGCAGCATCATAAGGCTTGAGGATATAGCTGATGTAGAGCTGGGTGCGGAAGATTACGATACCCTGGTGAGATATTCAGGTGATACTGCGGTGTTCATCGGTATATTCCCTCAGCCCAACGCCAATATCATCGATGTCATTGATGGCGTGCGTGTTGAACTGGACAAGTTAAAACAGGAGATGCCGGCGGGTCTGGATGCCAGTATCGGTTATGACGCTTCACAGTATGTGAGTGACGCTATTGATGAGGTCACTGGCACACTCGTTGAAACGCTGCTGATTGTTATTATCGTTATCTTTTTATTCCTCGGCTCAGTGCGCTCAGTACTGGTGCCCGTGATGGCTATTCCGGTCTCACTAATAGGCGGTATTTTCCTGATGCAGATGTTTGGCTTTACGCTGAACCTGCTTACCTTGTTAGCGATTGTACTGTCAGTTGGGCTGGTGGTCGATGATGCCATTGTTGTGGTGGAAAATGTCGAGCGTCATCTACGGGAAGGACGCACACCACGTGAGGCAGCTGTGTTGGGCGCACGTGAACTAGTATCACCTGTTATTGCCATGACCCTAACGCTGGTCGCGGTTTATATTCCCATTGGATTGCAGGGTGGATTAACAGGCGCACTATTCCGGGAGTTTGCTTTTTCACTGGCTGGGGCCGTTGCTATATCCGGGGTGGTTGCGCTGACATTAAGCCCAGCCATGGCCGCGAGATTATTGCCCAGTGCCAAAGAAGAAGAGCGTGGTTTGAGTGGCTGGTTAAACCTGCGTTTCGACCAGCTTCAGCAAATGTATGGAAGGTTATTGGGCTCAACGCTTAATGCCAGGCCAGCTGTTTATCTGGTATGGGCGGTGATCAGTCTTAGTACGATTCCGATGTTTATGTTTTCTCCTAATGAGCTGGCGCCGACGGAGGACCAAAGTGTTCTGTTCGGCATAATCAATACAGCGTCTAATGCTACCGTAGATCAGAATGCGGTCTACGCCGAAGCCGCCGAAAAAGTCATGCTTGATGTCCCTGAAGCCGCATTGACTTTCCAGCTGTTATTCCCACCTTCAGTGGGAGCCACGATTGGTGCCGACGGTTTTAGTGGGATAGTGGTAAAACCCTGGGGAGAACGAAACCGGACGGTTACTGAAATGGTGCCGGAAGTGCAGGCGAAGGTATCTGAAATACCCGGTCTGCAGATGTTTATTACCACGCCACCTGCTTTACCCGGGGGGAGTAATTTTCCGGTTGAGTTTGTTATTACTTCGACTTCGGATGCAGATGAGCTGCTTGAGATTGCTAAAGCATTGCAACAGAAAGCCATGGAGAGTGGACTGTTTGCGTTTCCCCCCATTATCGACCTGAAACTGGACCAACCACAGGACACAATTGTTTTTGACCGGGATAAAGTCGCTGATTTAGGGCTCAATCTATCGCAGGTTGGCGCTGACCTAGCTGTTGCCACCAGTGGTAATTTTGTTAACCGTTTTAATATGGATGGACGTAGTTATAAAGTGATACCCGTTATCAAACGTGAATCCAGATTAAACACTGAGCAGTTGGGCGAGATTCATATTGCGGGGTCAGATGGTCAGATGGTGCCTCTTTCATCGATTGCTCATATTGAACATTCGGTAGTTGCGCGTTCACTTAACCGATTCCAGCAACTTAACGCGGTTAAGTTATCTGGTGTGAGTACTCGCACATTAGACGAGGCCTTAAGCTTTCTGGAAAAAGAGGCTGCTGAAATTCTTCCGCCAGGATATAGCTTCGATTATACGGGTGAATCCCGTCAGTTGCGCACTGAGGGCAATAAGTTTCTGCCGGCTTTTTCGATGGCTATCCTGATGATATTTCTTGTACTGGCCGTTCAGTTTAATGCCTTTCGTGATCCATTAGTTATTCTGGCTGGCTCCGTTCCATTAGCCATGTTCGGCGCGTTAGTGTTCACACTATTGAAAATGCCGGACCCCAATATGCCGTACTGGACTAATGGCTGGACAACGACCATGAATATCTATGCCCAGGTAGGGCTGGTAACACTGGTTGGGCTTATCGCCAAGAATGGTATTCTGATTGTTGAGTTTGCCAACAAGTTACAACTCGAAGGTGTTGATAAACTCGAAGCCGTGCATCAAGCAGCAATGATACGTTTACGCCCGGTATTAATGACAACCTTCGCGACCATTGCCGGGCATTTTCCATTAGTGCTGGTCACCGGCGCAGGTGCTGCTGCACGTAATTCCATAGGTTTGGTGCTAGTTGGTGGTATGGCAATCGGCACGCTGTTTACGCTGTTTGTAGTGCCATCACTTTACGTATTGATCGCGAAAAAACACACAAAAGAAAATGAACAGTAAGATTTTTTCTAGCCAGTAGGTAGGACCAGAATAATTATGAACTATTCACTCGCGGCAACGCTGCTTCTCATCGTTGCTGTACTCATGGGATTTTATCTCGTCTCCGTTGGCATCCGTAAACGTAAACGCTTACCCGCTCTCGGACTAAGTCATGCCGCACTGGCCATATTAGGTTTCATCGCACTCTGCTTACAGATAGCGTCAGATACTTCGGATAAATTTAATAACGCTGCCGCCTTTTTTCTGACTTTAGCTATCATCGGTGGTTTGATGGTATTCGCCTTACATGAAAAGGGCAGCGCACCATCCATGCCCGTAGTAGTGCTTCATGCCATTATGGGTTCGGTAGGATTAATTTTGATATTTATTAGTGTCTTTAGTTAACGGTATATTAGGATTTGAGTATAAATACCGTTTAATATGCTTTTAAATTATTTAATAACAGTGAGTTACATAATTAACTTAATGTTATTTATTTAAATATCATTAGTTGTAAATCATCATAAACACATGTATATACACTTGCTATATACCCCATGCTATATATAATTGGTATATAGCATGAATGTGTGAGGTATATATTATGGCTATAGGCTCAGTATTTGAAAACAATCGTACACAGGCAGTTAGACTACCTGCGGAAACCCGATTTTCGGATAAGGTTAAAAAGGTAATGGTTAGAGTTGTTGGGCAAGAGCGGATTCTTTCGCCAGTTGATAAAACCTGGGATAGCTTTTTTCTAGCTGAAGATAATGTTTCAGATGACTTTATGGAAGAAAGGGCTTCACAAGAACAAAGTGAAAGGGAAGAGCTTTAATGCTGAAGTATATGCTTGATACCAATATTGTGATTTATGTGATTAAACGTAGACCAATAGAGGTACTAGATGTATTTAATGATCACGCTGGACACATGTGTATCAGCTCTATAACTCTCGCAGAACTTTTGCACGGGGCTGAAAAAAGTGAGCAACAAGAACATAACTTTAGAAAAGTTGAAGACTTTATATCTAGATTAGAAGTTCTGTCGTATGGCGATAATGCAGCTGCACATTATGGTGAAATACGATCAAATCTGGAACGAAAAGGTAAGCCAATTGGAGTGAATGACTTGCATATAGCTGGGCATGCAAGAAGTGAAGGTTTGATACTTGTAACAAATAATGAAAAAGAGTTTGAACGAGTGGAAGCATTAAGGATTGAAAATTGGGTTAAGAATTAAATTGGATTGGATATCTGTGGGTTACTGGTAAAAGAAATATAACGTAAAAGCTAGGATAACGGGGTCAGGTCTATGATTTATTTTGGTTTGCGTTAGTGTCTTTAGTTAACTGGGATATAAGTGTAGAGCATGTAAATCGACATCAAAATAATATTAAAAACAGTAAAGAGTCAGTAACAACGAGAATCATAAGTATTCACAATTGTCAGCGACTACCTTAGCTTGATTCCTTTAGTGCTTATAATATATTCCATTAACTTGATGTGTTTTATATTATGGTTATCTATACATCATATCCCCAGTGCCGAAAATACGTCACAGGGATCTATAGTTATTTGCATATTTAAAAACGATTTGGCAGTGCTTTTGACTCTACTAATGGTTAGGGGTTCTCTTACGATATCTGGCCGATTTTTTAGTTCTTATTACGTTGAACAATAAAGCAACTGTATAGGTGCCTATTATTATTGAATACAATCCAATAGCAGTCATTTTTGCTGTAATGTCAGGTATGATTACTGAGATTAGAAGGAATGCTAACATGCCAATGCCATACAATACATTCGACCAATATGAATCAGGCCTGTAATCAGTTTTTGTTGATGAATCACTGGCATGACGTTTTTTTTTGCTTTTAGAAGTGTTTTTATCTGATAGTGAACTGTTCTTAATTGAGTTACTTATATTTTTCATCTCATGTACCTGTTGATGTTATTAGCGCCAGAAGTAGCATTTTTTAAGAGTTGATTCTTGATGCATGAGTGCTTTTCTAATGCCTGATTTAAATGATAGAAAGAATTGTCTATCGCGCAATCAATCTCTGTATCAATATCATCGATATCAAATGTTAAGTTGTTATTTCCTCGCACCTTTAAATGGCAGCGTTTATCAATACCACTTTTATTTGGTCCATTAATGTCTTCAATTTTGATGTCTATTTTATTAACTAATTTATATTTATCTTTTATTTCACCACAGAGTTCCAGAATCATTTTTTTATTTACTAATGACGCTATCATATGGCGTATAGATATTTGAATATCCATAGGTTCCCCCAAAATATTTGCGATAGACGCCAGATAACCTACGAATAATTCGTATTAAAAAATTGAGGTTTAGGCGTTTATCTTAAAAAGTGTATTTAAGATTGATTAAACAGTAGTTGGAGGAGCACGGGGTTTGAAGGGGGTAAATTTAGAGCTGTATGCAGCCAGTATTGCCCCATGTGAAAAAGTTAGATGAATAAGGTAAGGATTTACTTTTAACGGATTGTTTCCGCAAAGCATGGATTTTTCAGCGGATTCGGAGTCATCCGAAAATGTAGAGGAAGGTGCTTCAAAAGCATAACTGGGCAATGCAGCTTCATCATTGAGCTGATGAATAGTTTCAGGCGTAAACGCACCATAACCAAAAAAGATTAGGGTAGTAACAAACAGTATTGTCCACTTTTGACGCGTTATCATAAAGCTTTCTACAATGTAGATTTATTGTTTCTTATCGTTTAACTAAGGCAACAAAAATATAGCATAGTTCATTTATCTATATACTTAAATAGTAATCGCTTTTAAGAGCGCTATTTTAATATCAACGACTTAAAGAAGAATATGCGGCATGGAAGGTGGGGCCTTCTATTAATATTCCACTCATTGACGGCGAGGTGATACATGCAGGTGGTGTGCCTGATCGTAAAACAGTTGATAGCTGGCTGGGTTAATATAATTTTAGATTAAACATAAAGTGAATAGTTATTGATCGCATTACATAAATAGTTAATTGATATTGTATGGAATTATTAAGAAGAATTATTGTCCTAAGAGTAACTAAGAATAAGATTTGACTCCTGTAGCTACTGGTCATGGCTAATTGTGACGCATAAGGGCTTGCTCTTATGCGTTTTTTTACGTTATAAAACTTATTTAGTGTATCGATATGATCATAAACGTGATTTGCTAAGTTCACGTCTGAAGGCATGTTCTGACAGGTGAAATACATCTAAGCCTCAGATGGCTAATGCTCAACTACAGTAAGTACTAAAGAGAGTAATTATTGAGCTATTATAAAATCAATAAGTTACGTGACCTTCTTTCACAATAAGTACTAAACTAACTATCAAAATAATTCGTTAGTGAGCGAAGTCACAAAAACTACTAATAGTTAACCAGTATGCCGATAATATGTCACCTAAGGCAATTTTGTGCGTTCACATATAATTATTACTTCTCACATTTATTTAATTTTTTATGTTAGTTACTTAAATCGTCTATAAATTAATCCAGGAGCTGTGTCTGTAAAGATTAACTGAGTACTTTGAAATACCAAGTTATATAACAAATACGTCGAAACTGGATTTATATCTATCTTTGCAGCCATCGCAAACCCCATAATCGAATAAACAACTGCCCCTATTATTAAACTAAACTTAATCCCCTGTATGACTGGATGTCCACCTCGATAATAAAAATGGTAGAGGTAGGCAATAATCGCGCCCTGAAACAACATATAAAGCATACCTAAAGCAATATTAGGTTCTGGCCTTGTATAAGCCGCCATCCCGGCATATAGATCATGAAACCAGATCATATCTATGCCTTTCACCTATGTTAGCTCGGGTGGACTAATGCTAGAAGGAGCGACTGACCAATCATACGAATTGGAAAAATGCTCAACTAAAAAATCTATGAATACGCGAACCTTTGGTGGAATAAAACGTTGATAAGGATGTACTACATACAACGGTGACGTGGCAGGGTAAGGTGTATAAGTCGGTAGCAGTTCAAGCAGATCACCTCGTGCAATAGCAGGCCCAAGGATCCACTCAGGTGAAAGCATAAGGCCGCGTCCAAGTCGGGCAGCAGTCTCCAATATATTTCCACTGTTAGCATCAAATTTTCCAGATGCACGCACATCGATTACCTTGTCTTTATCACTAAATTGCCAGACGTTATAGCCGGGGTTTCGTCGTAACGTTAGGCAACTGTGGTTCTCAATATCGCGTGGATGAAGCAGTTTTGGTGCATTGGCAAGGTAGTGTTTACTCGCGCATAAACGACGTTTTACTTCTGTAATTTTACGTGCACGTAGTGTGGAATCAGATAATTCGCCGGCACGAATTGCAATATCAAAACCTTCGGTAATTAAATCTACATTACGATCTGTTGAAGTTAAATTAAAACTTACATCGGGCCACTGTGCCTGGAATTGAGCGGCCGCGACGACGATATGTTGCTCAAGACTTGCTGGCATACTAATGTGCACAAGCCCAGCGGGTTTATCCTGAAGATTTGCTGAAAGAATTCGAGCTTCTTCTAAATCAAGCAAAATACCTTTTGTGTGCTCATGAAAAAACTGTCCAACCTCTGTCAGATTCACCTTTCGGGTGGTGCGATGAAAAAGCGTTGCGCCAACCCAGCCTTCTAGATCAGCGATGCGTCGTGAAACAGAAGAAGGAGCAAGATTAGATTGCCTGCCTGCTTCAGAGAAAGACCCCGTTTCTACCACTTTGTTAAATAAGGTAATTGCGCCCAATTGATCCATTGTTGTCTCCTAATTTGATTCTTAATGACATCTTTGCATAAAACGCAATAGTGTTTTAATTATTTTTGGTCTTATCACAACAATAAAACGTCGATATAGTTACTGGGAATCGACACACAAACCTAAAATAAACAGGAGATTTATGATGTCAACGCATACAGAAAACAGAGAACGTACGGCCATAATAACAGGCGCATCAACCGGCATTGGTTATGCTATTTGCCAGCGTTTTTTAAACGACGGTATCAACGTTGTTATGAACGCACGTACAGAAGCTGACTTAGTTTCTGCTTATCTAACACTGGGCTCTCCCAGCAATGCATGCTATGTAGCAGGAGATGTATCTAAAAAAGAAACCGGTTTAGAGCTTGTAGACAAAGCGAACCAGGAATTTGGCGCCGTCGATATTCTGGTGAATAACGCGGGCGTCTTTAACCCTAAACCGTTTCTGGATACCGAAGATGCTGATCTGGACCGATTTTTCTCGATCAACTTCAAAGGCGCCTATTTTACTGCCCAAGCTGTCGTCCCAGCGATGAAAAAACACGGTGGTGGCCGTATTGTCAATATTGGAACGACGCTGGTTGAACATGCTATCTCAGGTTTTCCTGCTTCCGGCGCAGTAGCCAGTAAAGCCGCGCTACATAGTTTAACGGAGCAATTGGCCGCTGAACTTGGTCCGGATAATATCTGCGTCGCGACCATAGCAACCGGCATCATTGATACACCTTTACACGCAAAGCAAGGCATCGATGACGCAAATAATCTTGCGGGATTACATCTCCTAAATCGAATCGGTACTTCCGAGAATATGGCCGATGCCGTTGCGATGCTGGTTAATAACGACTTTATCACCGGTGCTACGTTACGTGTAGATGGTGGGCACGCCGCTGGTCACAGCTTCGGTTAATCAGTCATAAGAAACACTTCAAACTTAGACCTAGAGGAAAACTATGCCTTATATCAACATACAAGTAACAGACGAAGGTGTTACCCGCGAACAAAAGCAACAACTTATTAGTGGTAGCACTAAATTGCTCCAGGATATTCTTGGTAAAGAACCGCAGACCACCTTTGTGGTGATTGAAGAGATCTCTACTGACAATTGGGGGATCGCAGGGGAGCTGGTAACTGATATCCGCGCAAGAGCGTCAAAGAAATAACAGCACGCATTGAATTAACTAAGGAATAAAACCATGAATACAGAACAACAAACTGGCAACAAAGAAGACGTCCAAATTATTGAAACGTTGTTACATGATTACTTTGATGGGCTTTACGAGGGCGATGTGACAAAACTACGAAATATTTTTCACGATGATGCCTGGCTGAAAGGAAATAATTACCGAAAATCTCGTGATGAATGGTTGGCAGCAGTAGCGGCTCGCCCCATACCTAAGGATGAGGGGATGGATTATGGGTTTAAAGTAATATCGCTGGACATTGTTGATGATCAAGCCATGGCAAAGGTAGATGTTCCGCTTTTGGCCGCACATTTTATCGACTTTCTTGGTCTTTTAAAGGAAAACGGTGCATGGAAAATCGTGAATAAAATGTACACGACTATTTGATTTTATTTATTAAACCAATAAGCCAGACAATTATGTCAGTTTTGAATTGCCTTAGTGCTCGGCCATTTTTTCTATAAATATGTATGTAAAGCTATGATGAAAGTTAAAATTGAAGCAATCCACGATCTTGTTTGTTCATGGTGTCCGATTGGGCGTAGCAATCTTAAAGCGGCACTTAAAATCTTAGATAAACAAATCGTGGTGGAAATACAATATCTTCCCTTTGAACTAAACCCAGAAATGTCGTCAGAAGGTGAAACGATAGAAGCCCATTTGATGCGACGCAACGGTTGGACGAAAGAGCAGTTTATACATTATCGCACCGACTTAGTAGACGTCGCAAAAGAAGCCGGTTTGATTTACGACTATAGTAAGCGAACGCATTATTATAATACGGCCAAAGCACACCGACTGGTTCATTTTGCGCAGGCGTTTCAGAAGCAGGGTGCCGTCGTAGATGCTTTAACTGAACAATATTTTACGCAGGGTGTGAATCTGAGTGAAGATGAAAATTTACTTGGTATCGCGACATCTGTTGGTCTTGATCGCGAGCTAGCAGAATGGGCATTATCATCAGCTGAGGTTGCAGATATTTCCGAAAATATACAACATAAATATGAACGTGTTAGAAGGTTAGGTGTGGGTAGCGTTCCCGCTTTTATTATCAATGGTACAGAGTTAGTTCTAGGTGCTAACTCGGTGGACTATTTTGTGCGATATTTTACGCAACTTGCAAAAATTTCATAATGATAAATAGATATATGGGTGACCAGTCAGGTACAGGGTTAAAGTTTCATAAATTCCTGTAACTATATGATTATATTGGTATAAATTATAATAAAACCGTTATTTAGTAGACTTATTAACCTCAAGTTTTTTAAGCTTTGAGTAATTAAACTGAAAGTCTTTAGATGCTGGTTTAGTGAAATCATACTCTCCTGAAAAGTTGATATGCCTCCATGTAAGAACACTGCCTTTCATAATAGAATCAATCATATCCTCTTTATCCTGTGGGTTCTTATTATTCAACAGTCGATCGCTTAAAAATAGGTAGTTCCAGAAGATAATCGAATTCTGAATTATCGTCTTACAAAGTGTATATTGTTCTTGCTCTTCTTTAGTCCCAACATGAAATTGTTTGCCTCTATCCCAAAATACAGCATCAGAGAATTTATTAGACAACTCAACGCGGTTAAGTTGTTTTTGTATTTTCTGTCTAAGCTCAAGATCGTCATAGTAGGCTAGAATGTGTAAACTTTTAAGTATTCGTCCAAATTCCTTAAGTGCTTTATATAGTGGATGGTCTTTTGAGTATGAGTTTAATCGTTTAAATAACTGTGATGCGCTTGTGCGTCCCAACTTAACCGTTGTCATAAAACGTAAAATATCATCCCAGTTTTCTTCAATTAATTTTTGATTTATTTTTCGGCTAGGTAGGATACGATAGTTTAACTTTTGATATTTGGATTTCGCATAAAAACTGTATGTTACCTGATCTTCAATACGTTTAAAGCGTGGAGCAAAAGCCACATCAATGAGGTGAGTAGCTGCAAAGATGGCCTCTGTATACCCATGAGTATCAGTTGCATGTATATGCTGTATAGGTGTTGTATTGTGTAAAAGACCATCAATTAAATAGATGGCCTCTCTGTCAGAAGAGCTAAATACCGTTGAATGAAATAGGGTTTGCTTTTCGTTTATAAAACTATAAATTGCAACACCTCTTTCTTTTCCATAATACTTATATGAGTAGTTAGCTATTAGAGAATCAACGGATACCGTAATTTTCTTACCATCACTGCTAGAAAGAAGACAGTTTTCATCAACTTTAAAAATATTGGGTAAATTAAGTGACTCTATTTCTGCAACAATTTTTTTATTTATTTTACTAAGATTCTTATTAGAAAATCGCCAATTAACCGCATCCAACAATACACTGTTTTTTATCCCAACAGATTTCTGTGCCATACGACGTGTTCCTATATTACATCCCAGGCCCATAATGCCCGCAATACCTACTTCTGATGTGATTTCCTTGACAGAGTTACGATTTGAGTGATGTGTAAATAACCCTGTAAATTGACAAACACGGTCCGCTTCTCTTAGTACTTGAATAATTGGTATTTCACCATCATTGGCCAATATAGAGCTTATGTATTTTGATTTTTCATAGTCAATAGCAGGTGTTTTAACATGAAACCGGCCATTTGGCCGCATTAACAAATATACATTTTCACCCTCTATAAATCGATTATTTATATTAGTGTACATATTTTCTAGTTTTTCTTTGAGAATATTTAAGTGTTTTTTAGAATCGGCGTATTGTGACAATCCGGCATCATTTATGAGTTGTTTTTTTCTTTTCTTCCAGCCGTCAATTGAAATCATATAATCATCGAGAGATCGATATTCATAGCTATATTTTAGCGAGAGGTCACCGGATTTAATATGACTCACTATGTGGCGATATAAAAAGATTTTATATAATGCTATATTAATAGTTCCATTTTCAAAAATTGCATCTTTTTCTTTTTTCAATAAAAATTGAGTAGGGGCATTGTGTGATATTTTACATTTTTTATCTTGGTAATATTGTATCGCTTTTATAATATTAGCATTGGAACTGATATCATCAAAACTCAATAATAATAGTGTTTTCCCTATCGCGAGACTAAGACTTCTAGATTCTTTTTTTAAAGCGTTAATTAAGATAATATCTTTTCGTTCTTTTTCACGATAATGGTCTAAGAAATCTACTTTTTTTATGAAATTGTCATCATGACTATCAATTATATTAAGAGCCTGGTTGCGTATAATTTCAACTTTACGGACATGACTGATCGAAGGATCGTCGGTAATCTTAATAATATTGCTAACAAATTGTGTAAGACGTTTTTGCGAATCAGATACGGCATCAATCGCTTTATTTTTTTCGGCGTTATGTTTTATCTCATACTCTGTCGCTATTTTAGTTGCTTTATTAACGCTCTTTCTAACTCGATCTAAGATGCCTTTTACTGCATCATCTTGACGTAAGTAGAATTGATGTTTAATAAATGCCAATAGATAAAGATAAGACTTATTTGGATCTTTAAACTGGTTGATTTGAAATGTATTAGCATTCATAGTCCAGTCAGAGTAATAACGGGTTGCCGAATCCGTCAAATTTAAATCATTGATGAGTGCTTCATTGGTTAAAAATAAAGTCTTAAATAAAGATAAATACTCAGCATTTTGTTTAAGACTATAAGTTTTAGTTGATTGATGTATGCGTTTGACTTTAGCTAGAATGCTGATGTTATTTTCATCCACTTGAAAAAGCTGCTGCATTTTATCTCTATTTATTTTTGATAATTGTGTCTTGATCTTTTTAGTGATCGTTGTCTCAAATTCTGTGTAACTGTTACTAACCACTGTGCTCAGTACATCATAAGAAGGGATGACCCATTTCATTCTCCAACAGTGAGAAACCAATGCCCATAACATCTCATCTGGGGCCGCTTGTTTTTCCGTTTCCCATTTTGCGAATTGAGTTAAACGCTTAAGCTCTTCTTCTTGTACTATCTTGCAGCCATTAATTTCCAGTATTTTTTGACGATGGCGAAGTGAACTCGCACCACCATATCGTTGAACATTATTTTCTTTTGATATGGGTGTTTTGGGTGAGGGCAAACCAAAGACTCGATGTATATATTTAATGTCTATTTCTCGATACTGATTGGCTTCAAAAAAACGGCGTTTCGAACTGAAATAGCCATATTGAATAATAAAACTCACTTTATTATCGACAGTTCTCAGGCTTTTTAGATACTGACGTGCTTTGTCTCCAATTTCAAAAAATGCCTGTCTTTCCATTGTTCCAAATCTTGGTGGCGCTTGAAATATGCGTTGATTAGATGGGTTTAAAACATTGATTGTTGTCGGCATGTGGTTTCTCTGATAATCTATTTATCTAATATGTTAAAAGGCTATTTCGTCGTTAAGTGGTCTCATCTTTTACACTAAATCTGTATGAAAATTAACCATTTTCTGTTTCGTACGAAACAGAAAATGGTTAAAAAATGATCGATAATGGCTATTAGATTCAATCTATGCACCTATCTATGGTTAAAAACCAATTAGCATAATCCGGTTAAACATTGCATAATCTTCTATCGTACGAAATATATTATGACGAAATAGACGAAGTTCAGGTATCGCAATGCATCCAACAGATGAACTCTATCAATCACTATTATCAGCCTATGGGCATTTCAATCATGAATTATTTGAAAATGCCTTACCGGAAGTTATCTTTACAGTGCAACGGCAGAAAGGTGTATTAGGCTACTTTGCACCGGATCGATGGTCATCTATTGAGGGCAAACATTGCCATGAAATCGCCATTAACCCTGCCCATCTCGGTGAGTCACTGATCATTGATATCCTGCAAACCCTTGTGCATGAAATGGTGCATTGCTGGCAGCATTGTTTTGGAATACCCAGCCGAGGTAGTTATCACAATAAAGAATGGGCTTATAAAATGATCCATATCGGCCTTCAGCCGACGTCAACTGGGTTACCAGGTGGCAATATCGTGGGTCCGCAAATGAGTGATTACCCAATAGATGGTGGCAAGTTTTTAGGGGCGTGTGAAGGTCTCATAGCCAAGCAGTCTTTTAATATTCCGTGGATAGATCGACAATCATCACCAAAAGCATTAATACATGAGAACAGCGCAAATACGGCCGTTGACGTCGTCAGCCATCATCATCATGATATTCAGCATGAACCGGAAATGACAGAAAGTAGTGAGAATACGATCATGGAATTAATGCAAATGACCTATTCGGATCTTCTGCCTGACGATACCTTTATTCCCGTCTCTCATAAAGCGAGAGCAAAGCACAAGTATCAGTGCCCAACTTGCAAAAATCGGGTTTGGGGAAAACCCGAGATGAACATTTTGTGTGGTGATTGTGATGTTGCATTTATATCGATAAAGTAATTGCGAAGTTGTGGTGTACCGCTATATATTCGTGAATCGCTTTATTACAGTATCAATTAAACACTCCATTTATGCATGATTATTCATCACAAGCATAATTATTAGGCGGGGGGCTTATGGGATCAATTTGTTACGTCTTCAGACATGAACCCAATACATAAAATATCGATTTTCACACCATCGGAATCACTTAAGTTAGCAAGAATGACTGTATGAGTTGACTAATAGAACTAGGTGTTTTTTCTAAGTTTAAACTCCACAGATTAAGTATAGTAGATTCTCTCTTGAACGATAGTTGGATATACCGTTCCGCTTTCTTGAATTCGTTAGCTTTAGTCATAAGGCAGTCTATTTAACTTATGTGAACTAACTAGTACTCGTATATCAGTCGTTTATATTTAATAAATCAAAATACATGACAATATTGGTTCATATAATTCACTTCATAAAAGAATTTGTGCCAAATACGCCTATTGCATAGACAACCAGTGCATCACTGAACGTAGAACAAATAGTTATCGTATTATATATTCTAAACCCTCTATAGGGTCTACATTCAGAGCCTGGCAATATTGGACATATTCATAAACATCCAGTCTTCTTTCGCATGATTCGACTTTTCCAATGAACTGGTGTGGTTCATCAATAAGCTCACCTAAATCACGCATAGTTAAGCCTTGTTCTTTTCGTGTACTTTTTAGCCAAGCTACTAGGGACAAATATTTATCAGAAGCAATAGATTTTTTCATATTGTCCCTATTTTAGGGACGTGGTATTCTTGTCCCCAAATAAGGGACAAACATAGATTGATCTTATGTCGCGTATAGTACAGCTACATTAAGTTCAATGAGCTGTTTAAAAGCATATAGCGTTATATGCATGGTCTTATAAATGTAGTGATTGAATATTATAAAAAAGGTGATTTATGTTTGAGACAAATAATATGTCAAGGATGAATAACCCATTAACATTGTTAGGTGATGACAATTATCTTTGGTCAAATGTTTCTCTGCGACTTCATGTTCCTTGGTTTTACGTTGTATATAATATTGATTATGAAGACGATTCAAAAAATCTAGAAATATTATTCGTATCAAATATTAAAGAATTAATTAATATGAGCAATGAGATAATTGTTCATATCGAACAGGTTTATCTTGTTAGTCCAGGTCATTTGAATAAGTGTGATAAATGGATGATGGAGCCAATAGATAAAATATTGGAAGGCTCAGAACCTGAGTATAATCAAATATCACATATTTATATTGTAGAAAATGGTAATAGATATATAGATTCTGGTTTCGGTAGTAAAGAAGAAAAGTTAATAAATATTAAAACCTTATACGCAAATGAGCACGGATAATTTTAGGTTATTGAGTTCACGAGAAGGGATTAGTTATCACCCCTGTGATTAAACAGCCTATTTTCAATTCGCCAAATCATCTTAGTGAGCCTAGCAACAAAATCTGAAATGGCATGCTTATATTTTGATTTAGATGTCCATAATATCCCGCTTTTCATATTTAAGGCTCTGTCTGATCGACAGGTCCTCCTTTTACTATCGGCACGCTGATAATTGGCGGGATCTGGTAAAGGAATATTCTCATGCGGAATTTCAGGGATGTTTTCTTCAGAGCCGTCGTCATTCAGATGTTTAAACAATGACCGAATAATGCGCAACCGAATTTCTTCTGGTAAGGCATAAACATCCGTTTCAAAAAAACGGTTAACGGCATCCGGATCGTCAGTATTTATATTGCCATACTGTATCGCCAGATCTTTATACACGCTCATGGGTGTCGTCATAAACATTACCTAAGCCACTTTGATTACCGACTTAAAAAATTGGGGCTGTATCTATCAATTATTGATAACGGGCCGTGCACCTGAGTTATGACGGTCCAGCTTAATAGATATAGCTATTGTACTAGTTATAAAGACCAAAAGCATAACCGACCACAAAATAGGTAGAGGAACGCTTGTGTGCATTTCCTATAAGTTGAGATGGCACGGGCTCTTAATGCTTGTTTTGCGGTGTTATTCATTATATATTTTGTCAATATGTACCAATGCAAGGTTTTGACACACTTGAGTAGAGCAGAGTATACCCCTAAAAAAGACCGAAATAGGTTGTTTAAGAATACATTGGCAGATCCATCAAATGGAGTCAGGGATCATGCTATCTTAAGACTGCTATACGGTATGCCAGTCCGGCCTATAGAATTGATCCGATATAGGACTTATGAGTTTGTGGATCAACAGGGTATTGTGAAACCAAACGAGAACCTGGTTGTTAGAAAAGAAATTTCTTTTTCAGGTATTGAGCGTCCTATGCCATTACTTGATCCTGTACTCATTGATGGCCTACAAGATTGGGTAAATTACCGATTAAAGAATAAATGGGGAGTAACACAGACTGGTTATATTAATTTGGATACTCCATTTTTTATGGTCAATAAAAATAATGGTTTTACGGTTCATAAAACCATTCAGGATGGTAAAGAGCGATTTTCAACAGAAAGTATCAATCGTGTTATACGAAAACGATTTACGCTAAATGGTATAGAAGGCAATGTTGAAAATGGATTGCGGACATGGACACTTGATCGTCACCATGAAGGTCGAGATGCGAGAGCTATCTGGCAGTTACGCGATGATTTGAGATTTGATACTGTACAGAATGCAATTCGTAATGACCCAATTAGGTTGGGTGCCTTGGTTGAGAAGGTATTTTGAAAAAAAATAGATGAAGTTGTATATTGAATGACTTCTAATTTCAAAGCAGACAAAAAAATATTTTTGTATTATAACTTTGTTTTAAATGGGTATCTACATTAGATAACCTACAAGGAGTGTTTTTTGTATATCTCAGAAATTTCAATAAATAATTTCCGCATTTTTAAGAATTTTAAAACTCAACTTAACGCGGGTCTTAATGTACTGATTGGAGAAAATAACTCAGGTAAAACAGCATTAATTGATGCTATTCGTTTGTCGCTAGATACGAATTCATCAGAATGGACAAAAATATCAGATTTTGATTTTCATGAAAGTGAAGAGCAGTTCCATATTCAAATTAAGTTTGATGGTATTTCACCACAGCAAGCATCAGTATTTGTTGAGCACCTTACTCATGAAGAGAATGATGATAATGGTCGTAAGTCAGTTCTGTACGTTAATTTAAAAGCGCTAATCACAAATATTATAAAAAGAGGAAATCGTTATATTCGTTCAGAGTTTCGCTCAGGGGATAATGCCGATGGACCAATGATTGAACGTGAAATTCGCGAATATTTATCGGCTACTTATTTGAGGCCATTACGAGATGCCGAAACTGAGTTAAATGCTGGTCGAAATTCTCGATTGGCGCAAATTATATCTTCTTCAAAAGAGTTTGAACGAGATGGTAAGAATTTTAAAAAAATTCTGGAAGAATTTATAAAAGCAAGTGCAGCTATACTTAATAATAATGGGATCTCAGCAGATGAAGGTAAGATAGATAGTAATCTTCAAAATTTGATTTTCAATCAAGATAATTTTAAATTAACTATTCAAATGTTGGGGAGTAAAGATTTTTCAGACATGTCATCGACTGAAAAGGAGCGGGCGTTTCAGGATATTCTACAAAAATTAAGCTTAGTTCTAGATGCGAATAAGCCATTACAAGGGCTTGGCTATAATAATGTGCTCTTCATGGCAACTGAATTACTGTTGCTTGAACAAGAAAAAGACGAGTTTCCATTATTGTTGATAGAAGAACCTGAAGCACACTTACACCCCCAGTTACAAATGAAGTTTCTGAAATATATTCGTGATGAATACTCTGCTAAAGAAGCTCAAAAACTACAAACAATTATCACAAGCCATAGCCCGAATTTAGCTTCAAAAGCTCCTCTTGAAAGCATTATATTAATGAATGATGCAATGGCTTTTCCTATGAAAAAAGGAGCTACAGGTTTAGAGCCAGATGACTACGTGTTTTTAGAAAAGTTTCTTGATGTGACAAAGTCTAATCTGTTTTTTGCGAAAGGTGTTTTGATCGTAGAGGGTGATGCAGAAAATATACTTTTACCTACAATATCAGAACTTCTAGGGCACCCACTTGAGGATTATGGTGTGAGTATCGTTAATGTGGGTAGTACAGCATATGCCCGGTTTGCTAAAATATTCTTAAGGTCATTAGAACGAGATGATGATGTTGTTGGTAATTGGCTCAATATCCCTGTGGCTTGTATACGTGATCTAGATCTGTGGCCAGAAAAAGCTGATAGGAACGTTGATGCAGAAATTGGTTGGAAAGAATTAAAAGATGGAAACAAGCATTGTTGGCTTCCACGAAAGGATGTTGATAGTAACAATTTTGGAACTGACCCTGAAGATAAAAAAACAGATCTTAAAAAGCTGTCCTCTCAGAATGTTAAAGTGTTTGTTTCCGATGAATGGACATTAGAATATTGCCTTATTAAATCAGGTTTGGATGTTTTAATTTGTGAAGCATTAGATGATGTCGTTAATTTACGAGACGACTCTGAGGAAAATGCTATCCAGATTTATAATAAAATTGAAACGACAAGTGGTGCAAAAACTGACGTTGCCTATAAACTATCTGAATTATTGAATCGTGACTATCGTGATATCGATAAACGAAGTGAGTTATTGGGTAATCTTCCCACTTACATTAAAGATGCGCTGATGTATGTGCTTAAGCTTAAATCACTCGAAATCGAGGCTGTCGCTGATAATGCTGATAAAGGAAGTTAAATGCTAGATGGAACGCAAATAACAGAAGCAGATATTGATGCGTTTTTAGCAAGCTATAATGCAACTCTTTCCGATGGGAAAAAGCCACTTGAATTTGATGAGGTGCGTCGAACAGCTTTAATTGGATGGGGTGATTTACAAGCATGTCCTGGAAGTGGAAAAACAACGCTTGTTGCAGCCAAATTAATGATCATAGCTAAAAAATGGAAGTCTAAGTATAGAGGTATTTGTGTTCTTACTCATACCAATGTTGCATGTGATGAAATCAGGTTGAGGCTTGAGAAAGACGTTGATGGATATAAGCTATTATCATATCCGCATTTCATTGGCACAATTCAAGAGTTTGTGAATAGGTTTATGGGACTACCCTATATACGTAATCAGTATGAATTTACACGTTTTGTCGAAGAAAATGTTGGCTGTGTTGAGGTGAGACGAGCTAATATAAATGGATATCAAGTACAACAAATTTGTCAAAACCTATACAGGCAGTGTAATCAAGCAAATTATGAAAATATTAAAGATTATCTAGGCTCCTTGCACTATATCAATGCTGCAGAAGATTTGAGGTTTTTCAAACAGAATAACTCAGAAGAAATAAGTAAAGCCTCTAGTCCCTCAGGTAGAAGAAAAATGCTTTATGCGCTTAAAGAAGCAATGTGTAAAAGTGGGATATTCAATTATCGAGACATGTATGCTTTTTCGGAAAAAATTTTAGTACAGAATTCATCACTTACTTCAATATTACAGCATCGTTTTCCTTTTGTGTTTATTGACGAGATGCAGGATACACAAAAGTTTCAAGATGATCTTATAAACAATGTGTATGACTGCGATGAGGTCAAAATTCAACGCTTTGGTGATCCCGATCAAGCCATATTTAATAACATGGGCAATGAGGAATCTAATGAAACATTTAATGAGAACAGTAACCTCGCAATTCTAGCACATAGCCATCGCTTTTCTGAGGATATAGCATCGAAAGTCTCAAGCCTCAGTTATAGTCAAATTGGTGATATTCAAGCTCTCGCTATACCAGACGATCCTTACCAACATACAGTTATCGTTTATGATGATGATAGTAAGAAGCAAGTGCTCAATATTTTTGCTGAAATTGTTGCAATTCATGATGAGGGCAAAGTTTGGAGTTGTGTAAAAGCTGTTGGAGCTACCGAAGGTGAAGGGGAGTATATCAGTGATTACTGGGGAGATTTTGATCGACGTAAATCGGTAAAATCACCACGACCTGAAAAGTTAATCGATATTATTAGTCGGGAATGGTGGAAGCATGATCAAGGGACGGAGAGACAATATAAATTAATAGTGCAAGGTGTCTTAGACTTATTACGAATAGCTAATGTAATGGATGTCCGTCACGATGTTCAAAGATATTTTAATGTGAATAGTTTGAAAAGCTGGTTAATGGAAAATGAACAGTATTTAAATTTTCGTAAACTGGTAACAGATTGGATATTAAACGATTTCCCATCGAATGATCGCTGGAATATTCAAATGAATAAACTTAAAGAGATACTAGGGCTAGCAGAGAATTTTTATGAAATAACTTATATTACTTATAATAATGCTGGGAGGGTTGATGATTTCGTAGGCACTAAAAGTAATATTTTTCAAGCTGATAATGGAAGGAACATAGAAGTGGGGACGATTCATTCAGTAAAAGGTGAGACCCATGATGCCACTCTTATATTAGAAACTAAAAATCATAGAAATGACTTAGAGGTAATGCTGCCATATTTCATTGGTGAATTACCTAGTCGAGAGCTTCAGAATATCGATTTGCGAGCTAAACCACACCACAATGCAAGCCCTCCTCAAAACAAGCAGTTTCTGAGGCAGTTCTATGTGGCGTCTAGTCGCCCTAGTCATCTATTATGTTTGGCGATTCATAAAGACCATCTTATAGAAGTACAAGTTAATGCTCTGGAGGTTAGTGGATGGTGTGTGAAACCAATTTATGAGATTGTCAATCAGTCTTAGTCCTTCTTAAAAAATCTACAAATTGAGTAAAGTCCGCTTTTAGGTGATATTGTTGGTGTTTGAAGATGTACATTATAAGGTTAGAATTTCAGGTCAAATAAAATACAGTCTGATGGAAAATACATAGGGAAAATATGTTCAAAAATATATTCATTGATACATCTACGTACAATACTGAGTCTGATAAGAGGATCATATCAAGCTTAAATTTCTTAGCAAAGAATACGTATGAATATCCTATTATAGATGAAGATTTTGATGAGGATACGGGAGAATCGTTTTTATGGTATCAAGATTGGAATGAGGTTATTGCAAGTGGAGGAAAAGGATTAGCTACTGAGTTACAAATATTTGATAAATTTAACAAATTTATTCTCTTTTCAAAGAGAGACTCATTTAACTCTATCTTCATGTCTAATAGAGGACATGATGCAGAAACATCTATTCTATTATTAGCCGCTGCTGGTATTGAAATTATATTGCCTAATATTCCATTAGATTCATCGACTAACTTGATAAAGGAAGCATTAGGGGAGGAAAGAGATAAATATCTTATTGCGATTACTAAGTGCGCTGATGAAGCATATGATCGCCTAAAGAGTAACGAATATAATGATATTATAAATTGGGCAAGAAATGAGGCCGTGTTTAAAATATTGCCCGAAGTGAAACGAATTGAAATGTCGATTGAAAAAATATCGGATAGAAAGTCAAGTCGCATTTATTCTGAACTATTAAAAGAAGTACCTATTGTAATTGGTCAGTCAATAATTAATCCATCTGAAATTGCAAAAAATATTACAGAAAGAATATTGCCTATTTTTTCTTCAGAGCTGGCTAAAAATGATGTATTTCTAGAGTCCAGTATTGGCAGCTATTTAATAAAACTTAAAAGCAGCTTAAAAATATAGGTAATAGATATGCACAATCAACCTGACGGTGGTATCACTGGTACGCATCATTCATTGACGTGATGTATATGTATCTATTTAATTAATATAGAAAGGAGTCGAATAATGGGAAGAGCTAAAGATGAAATGATGCGCTATGAAGAAGAGGAACCCATGCGCGAATGGATAGAAGAGACTTACGGTGATGATGCAGGAGAAGAAGGTTCAGATACATGGGAGGAAGCTGTTGAAGCTTATGAGCATTATTGTCAACGTCAAATAGAATTAGAAGAAGAATATTTTTGGCAAGCTGAGTTAGAGTGGTACATAGAGAGTCAATCTCAAATTGGTATTTTTAACAATCAAATAGGTAGTGTTAAGCGTCTTCTCGAAGTCGATGTTGATAAAGAAACACAATTTAGCTTATTCGTAATGCTTTATGGTCATGTGGTTGCGGCAGTAGAAGCGTATTTAGCTTCAACGTTTATTCATAAGGTCACAAATTCTGAAGAGTTGATCAGAAAGCTTGTTGAAACAGACCCCGTCTTTTCAAATATGAAATTCTCTCTACAAGAGATATATGAAAAGCAGGAAAGTTTGAAGTTAACTGTTGCAACCTATTTAAAAAAACTAATTTTTCATAAACTCAATAAAATCAAACCGATGTATAAAAGTGTACTCAATCATGAATTTGGGGATATTACATGGTTGTTTGATGCGATTGAAGTTAGGCATCATTGTGTGCATAGGGCTGGTTTAGACATAGAGGGAAAAAAAGTAGAACTGTCGGCGCATTCAATAAATGAGCTAGTTGAAAATGCAACATTACTGGTAATTTCCGTAGAAAACAGTGTTAATAAAATAGCGGATACAGATGCCCCAATATCTCTCGGCTTCAATTAAATACTCATAGGGAATACCATGTATACGGAAGAGCAAGTAGAAGAACTTTATCTAAAAAGCAGAGAACTCTATTCGAAATGTTATGGGTTGCAAGAAAAGCTAATACTCATATCTACACATATGCCGGAAAAAGCTAAAGAACATGCCATTTATGGCATCGCACGCAGGTTGAGTACACTAAGAGAGTCAATGAAATTCTTTTTTGATCAGCTCCCACCCGATTTAAATGAAGAAGCCGAATCTTCTCTTTTAGCGCAAGGCAACGCTAATCTACATGCATTTTTAATCAACTGTTCTGGTATTAATGACAATATGGCGTGGTTTTTAGCATACCATCTTGCTCTAGATGAGAAATTGGATTTAGAGAAAAATAAATTTGAAATTGGGCTATTTAACAAGAAATTCATAAAGCACTTGCCTGATAATATAGCAAATAAAGTTGTGGAGTTTAATGACTGGTATGGTCATATCATTGGGCACCGTCATCCTACAGCGCATAGAATACCCCCATATGTAATTCCTTATATACAATCAAATACAACAAAGATAAATGACTATACACCTCATTACATACATGCTTTTGATAAAAGCGTTCCTGTACCATTACATGCACAATTAATTTGTGATTTAGGTGCAGTAGTTGAGTTGGTAGAGGCACTGAATATTGACGTAGAAGGATCATATGCCTAACAAGCGGGATGAAAATAGTATACGACCCTTAACTACGCATTAGATTAATATAAAGGAAATTTCATGGATGTATTTAAATCATTGGTTCCTCTATTTATTGAAACTGAAATACCAAAAAGAATAAAACAAATAGGCACTGCAATTTTTTTAGAATTCCAATCAGAGCCATTTCTGTTCACTGCAGCTCATGTTACAGATGATAGGCAGTATGGAAAACTACTAGCACCAACTATAAATGGATTAAGTGAAATAGATGGATATCTGGCACACATTGATATGCCGCCAGAGATTAAACGAAGTTCTGATACTGTAGATATGGCTTATTATAGGTTAAGCTCTACTTTTGCTAGTGAGCTGTGCTTTCACTTTCTCCCTCTACAAAAGAAAATAGAGATTATCCCTTCCGCATTAGAGCTATCAGTTGTTTCAGTTGTTGGTTATCCTGCAAGTAAATCTAAAAAGAAAGGCACAAGCTTTAGCTCTGAATTAATGTATTATCGTGGAGTAGCTGCTAGCCAAGAAGTTTACGACCATCACAACCTATCTCCCGAGGAGTCTACGATAATACACTTTCATGAAAAGCGTTCTGTCTCTCCGGCTGATGGTCAAAAATATAAGCCACCAAGTCCTAAAGGTGTTAGTGGAGGAGCTATTTTTGCATGGCCACCAGGTCACGGAGTATCAGATGATTGGTCACTTCCAAAGCTTGTTGGTGTTTTTCATACATATAAGAAATCTGAAGGTCTTTTTATAGGAACCAATATAATTTCTTATGCGGCAGCCACTTCATTAGGTAAAATGAAAAATTATGACGGGGTCATTTAATATTAAAACTAACAAAAACATCAACGCCGACAAATTAAAGCGTCACTTTAATTTGTCGGTTATGCAGGCATTAGAAGTAATGAAAATAAAGGAAAATATGCGTATATTTCATCCATCTAAACGTTTTTCTAATCAGCCTTTGTATAATCCGGTTGTTCTATTTAAACGCCTAAGTATTCTTCCTGAGAATTGCTCAGATATAGTACATGAGATAAAGCGTGGTATGGATGTAGCTATAGTCGATACCTTAAGTAAAGAATTAGGTATTTCTCAAAAAAAACTCCTCCATTGCATTATGCTTTCTCCAGCCACATTTAAACGGCGCTGTACAAATAAAAAGCGTTTAACTACATGTGAGAGTGATCGTATTTATCGGATAGTGATGGTCTATAGATCTGCTCTAGAACTATTTAATGGAAATATTGAAGCAGCTCGTCGCTGGTTAATTCAACCGGCTAAATCACTAGGGGGAATTGCTCCTTTTGATTATCTTGATAATGCAGCGGGTGCTGACGAAGTATATGATTTAATAGCACGTATAGAACATGGTATTATTCAATAAGCATAAATAAATTTAAATCTCAAATTATCTTCGTGAATATTAATGTCTATAGTCATTGGGTAGAAAAATTCAGAATGATCATTCATGCCGTTTTTTAAGTAATCATTATAAGAATTTGACGTCAAATTAAATAAAATGGACACTGACGGGAATATATAGGGAAGCAGGGTAAGGATATAAACATATGACAAATCTCAAACTAGCCATAAGTACCAATTTGAGTATTTATTAGCTGAAGTCTGCTTACACCCCACAAAGCAGTCATTTAATTATCTTGTTTTAATAGTGATTCGACAATAGGGCAGTGTTGGTTGTTTTGGCTGGAATGGCATTTCTGGATTACCTGATTGAGAGTGTCATGCAGTATCTTTAAATCACAAATTTGTTTCTCAATTTAATCACGCTGGCTTTCATCACGGACTCTAACATTATCAAAACTGCCAGTACCTAATTTTAGTAATTTAGGCTGTCTCTTAAGCGAACCCCTAGTTTTTGGGCGCGCTTGATGAACTTAATATTTTCAACAGTATTAAGAGGATATTTTCGAAATCCCTGCAAAGGTTTATGAGGCTCTGAAATTAATTATTTTCGCTGTTAATAGCGCACAGTTTCTAAATTTACACCGGCTGCTTTGGCCAGAGCGCCTATGGTCAACTCTAGTAGCTCTTTACTCATATTCTGAATACTTTTGACTATGTACTTAGGTTTTGATAAACCGTAGTCCTGCATTCTCTTTCAATTCTTATTAATTTATCCACATGATATAGAGGCTGATACCGATCAAAAGTAGGCCAGATACACGCTGTAACCATCTTTGGTGCTTAGGCGCAATAAACCATTTTTGTATTCGATTAAAACCATGACCGATAAGTAGCAGTGGCAGTCCTGTTCCAAGACCATATATGAACATTAGTGCTCCACCGTAAAACAATTCGCCCTGCATGGCGACGAGGGTTAGAACCCCTAGAAGGATAGGTGTGGCACAGGGTGCGATGGCCAGTGAAAACAACAGTCCGGCGCTGAATGCCGTTAGCTTGTGATTGATTTTTTTATCGGCAATGTCACGCAGATTGATACTATGCCAGACAGGTATGCGGAACGACAATAAGCCCAACAGATTCAAGCCCATTAATAAAGGCACCGCCGCTAGCAGCATAAGAAAAGGTGTATCGAATCGTCCGAACACCCAGCCGAGACCGGCAGTTAGCATGCCCATGATGCTGGTCGCTGTAGCCATACCCAATACAAACAGAAGAGTGATATTGGTTAATGGTTTTGATGCCGTTTGATCACATTCAGCCAATGTTGCTTTCTCATTATTACAACAGGTACCGCCGATAAACCCGAATATCGCTGGGTACATGGGTAAACAGCAGGGATTAAATGCAGTGATCAGACCACCTAGCATGACCAGGGGCAGCGCCAGTAATGAGTCTCCAGATAAAAATGGTGTTAACCACTCGGCGAAAGCATCCATAAGCTATGGTTTAAGTAACTGTTCAACCTGAGTCAAAGCCTGCTCAAGTTTTTGTTGAATAATAGTGCTTTCACCTATGATGCGTCCCGCTTCTTTACCGTTATAATCGATAAATACAACAGTAGGTAGAAAGCGAATTTTGTATTCTTTTATTAATGAGTTATCTGATGACCAGTCCGTTTGCACAAAGTGGATCTGACTACCGTGCCGAACTTTTGCTTGATCAACCAATTGATGTATAACCTGACAACTGGGACTATTATCGCCCCGAAATAAAATCACCGCAGGGCCAGCAATTTGTGTAGGCAACGTACTGAGCGCTGCTTCTTGTTGCCAAACTTTCCAGCCGTACACTGCTCCAATAATAATTAAAAGCATCCAGAAACTAGTGCGTTTTAACTTCATGATTCATCTTTATCTGGGTGACTTTCGCAAGAAATTGTTGTCTGTTTATTTTCTGATGCTATGACATGACTCAGCTCACCCGGTGCACGATCCTGTATATAATCCTCGCCATTTTGTAACGCGTGTTCCGCACGGGCCAGTTCACGCCCAAGATAGGCCGCGTGATCTAAACGACTGATAAGACCTTCTTCAATTACACTTATATATAAAGCCGCAGCTGAAGTAGCTGTAAACATCCGATCCAGTACACCCTTGTTACTATAATGTTCGAGCAGTAATTGTTTTTGGTTACGCTCTGGATAAACGACAAAATAACCTTCGGGATCCAGTACCAGCTTGCCCGGTTCTTTTGCCGTTTCAATAGTCATTGGAATAATATCGCCAGGAGCATCGGCAAACGGACCAGGATCACCAAGAGCCGTGAGGGTAATCAAATCATTCAAAGCAACAATATCGGTATTCTCGATTTGATCAATCACCTGTACCTGTCTGCGAAAAGCCTCGATATGTTTAAGCTGAATATTTTTTAACAGAGGACGTTTACCCTTTGCTTCTATAATGCGCATTTTTTCATTTATGCCATGTTTCATCAGGGCAAGTAGAGACTGCCCCGGCAAATGACCAATCGACTTTTGCGTATCTTCACCACAAAGAATAAGAAAGCGGATGTGGGGATTGGCCAGTGTGTTTCGAATCAGATGTTCAATACCGAGATTCTCGGTGTGCAAGCTACCAACAATGGATAATCCTTTAACCGCTGTAACTGCCAGTTCCTTAATCATGTGATTGGAATTCAGTGTGCACACCGCCACGGGTGCCCTAAAGCGTATGATCTGATAATCACCGGGTAAGGGCGGCCAGCCTTCCCGTTGTTCGGGTTCTTCAGTGGCGCAATGACTACCTTCAGCAATGACCGGGTCAAGCTCTGCTGCCAGGTTCTGTGCCACAGCAGGCCAGCACACTTCGCAGCCCAGACAATCATAACGTTTCTGATCAAACAGACTGCGAGCTTCTTCCAGGAGTGCCCCCAACGGGGCATTGATTGCGGCCGATTTCATTAGTGTATTGACCGTATCCTGATAACAGCCGCATCGCCAACATTTCTTCGCAGCCATAGCCTGGCAAAGTTCATTTTCAATTTGTGATAACTGAAGCGGTGCTTTTAACATGATTTTATTAGTTTCGTTTTTCCTGTGTTAATAGAAAATGCGATCATCTTTGTGCTCTCAGCAAGTCTTCTATAGTTTGCTTTTGAACTTTTCTTGATGTGAGAACAATATTTCCATCTTGCTGGATATAAAAAATCTTTGGCACGCTTTGCAAACCATACTGAGCAGAAACTCTGGCATCTGCATCATAGAGTACAACATAAGGTAGACGGTATTGTAGGGCATAGCCTTTAGCATTTTCCAGACTATCAGCCAGTCCGGCATTAATTGCGACCAGTTGCAAACCCTTGTCACCGTATTGTTGATAGACCTGTTTCAGTTTTGGAATTTCTTTTTGGCAATAGGGGCACCAGGTTGTGAAGAATACCAGCATCACGGGACCTTTTTTTAGGTATTCATTCAGACGATGAGGTTTGTCTGCCAGGTCAGGCAGGGTGAAGTTGATTGCCTGTTTCGGTGTTTTAATTTTACTGCTGGTCTTGTCGGCCAAACTATTGTGATTTGATGAACCGGAATTGTCACAGGCGGTCAGAGACAGACCGACGAGAAGTAATGTCATGAAATATTTCATATACCCTGTCCTGTCGGTGCAGCATTCAGTACAACAATTCCAATCACAACCAGAAGCACACCCATCACTTTCCATGCACCTGCTTTTTCGTGTAATGCCAGCACACCCAACAAGGCAACACCGGCCGTACCACCACCTGCCCAGACGGGGTAAACAGTACTCACAGGCAAAGACACCAGCGCAAGGCTGACCGCATAAAACGCTGAACCGAATGCTGCCAGTGCAATCACCGTGGGTAGAGGCTTGCTAAAACCATGACTAAAACGCAGTGTTAATGCGGCAGTAATTTCGGCAATAATTGCCCATGCTACTAATAACCACTCATAAGTCATGCGGTTAACACCCCGATGTTTTTTCGGAGACCCGATTAATCATAATGACGCCAATAAAAACCAGAACAATGCCGGTGAATTTCAGCAGATTCATATTCTCATCGAGCACAAGCACACCCAATAGCGCCACACCAGCAGTGCCACCGCCTGCCCAGATCGGATAAGCAATGCTAACCGGTAGGCTTTTCATAACATGACTCACTAGATACAGCGCCAGGGTAAATGCTCCAAGGGCAAGTACGGTGGGTAACAGCAGTCTGAATCCTTCACTGAAACGTAAACCAATAGCAGCGGCAATTTCAAAACATACCGCAAGACTTAGCAGTAACCATGCGAAAGTCATTGACTGTTTTGTATCAGCACTTTGTTGGTCGCATGAAGAATCATTCATCACGTCTCTCTTTATCAATACAACCATCACGTAAATAAATACGGTGCTGTGCACGAGCGGCCAGTACTTCACTATGGGTCACAGTGATAATGGTTAAACCATCCTGATGTAATTCATCCAGCAGGGTATAAATCGATTGTGCATTCTGGCTGTCCAGATTGCCTGTGGGCTCATCTGCCAGTAAAATTTTCGGTTGGTTAATCAAAGCGCGTGCAATTGCTACTCGTTGCATTTCACCACCGGATAATTCGTCGGGTAAATGTTTGCTACGATCCGCCAGGCCTACCCGGGCAAGCAATTCGTCAGCTCTGGATTCAGGCTGTTTTTGTTTTGAAAATAATGTTGGCAATAAAACATTTTCCCGCGCAGTTAAGGTCGGTTGTAAGAAAAATTGCTGAAACACAAAACCAATGGTATTGGCTCGTGTGTGCGTGAGTTCTTTTTCATTCAGTTGAACCAGTTCTTTATCCACAAGTTGAACCGAACCCTTGCTGGGTAAATCCATCGCACCAATAATATTGAGCAGCGTACTTTTACCGGAACCGGATGGTCCTACTACAGCAACAAATTCACCGACCTGTATTTCCAGAGAAATATCATTGAGCGCATGAACTTGCTCCCGGCCTCGACGAAATATTTTACTGACATTGCGCAGAGTAATTAGATTAGGCATTACGCACGGCCTCCATAGGTGATGCATTGGCCGCTTTCAGGCCGGGAATAATACCGGCCATAAGACCGCCAAAAGTGACAAACAAAACCGATGAAATAATAATCAGCGGATCAAATGAAATAAATTCACCTGCCGGTGCATAAGGCAATATATTATGCAGCCATTGATCTGTTACCGATGAAAACAACATGCCAAAACTCACACCGAAAATACCGCCGCCCAGGCACAGCAATAATGTTTCAAAAACCACAATACGAAAAATGTGTCCGGGTGAGGCACCGATGCAGCGCATGTAGCCGAACTCTCGCAGCATCTCAAACACACTCATTAGTACGGTATTAATCACACCGAGAAAACTCACGGTAAGTGCCACAATGAGTACCGCCGCCATCAGGGTTTTACTGGAGGCGGTGATGGCTGAAATCTGTTGCATAATCTGATCACGGCTAACCACATACACATCCGGCAGCGTTTCAATCTGACTCTTAACCTGTTCAAACTGTTCTACATCGGCCAGGCTGACACCGACACCGGTCAGCTTGCCTTCTTTTTTAAAGGCTTTTTGTGCCGTTGCCAGTGGCAGATAAAAGAAACCATCATCTTCACTGCCGGTGCGTTGCAAAATACCGGACACCGTAAATTCAGCATCAATACCCGGGAAATAAACCTTATCACCCACTTGTCGTTTTTCCACACGCGCCGCTTCCGCACCCAAAATAATCGAATCGGCTCCGGTGAACCATTCGCCGTCTATTTTCCAGTGTGGTTTTAAATCACGATAGTTATCATCCACTCCGTAAAAATAAATGGCTCTGCCTTCATCTTCAATTAACGAAAAAATTAACATGCCGGTGGCGGTTCGAATGCCGGGGACATCGCGGATTTCCGGCAGGCGACGGGCATCCAGAAATTTCGGAATTTCACCCCCGTGTAAGGCCAGTGAAGCGGCTTCCATTGGGCAACCTTCGGTGGACACCAGCATGTGAATACCGGAATTGGACATTTCTTCTTTCAGCGCCCGATCAAATCCGGTATTAAACGACAACAGGCTAAATAAAGCCGCCGTCGCTATGCCCACACCGGCCATGGTTAATCCAGAACGCAGTTTGCGTCGCTGTAAATTTTTAATGCTAAGTGTGAATAAATTCATGTTGACCTCAGCTACGATTTGTCTGAATGACAGTGGCGTGAATTTTTACGTCCGGTTCAATTTCGCCTTCTTCATGGTGTTCTTCAGTTTCTTCATGCTCACCACGTACCATAACGACCCCCTGAATTTTCAGTGGTGTACCCAAAATAATATCTGAGGGTAAACCGGATGCCGGTGGAATAACTTCTATAAGATCTAATTTATCCTTGAAATAAAAATCAGCACCATCGGCACACATGCCACCGAAACGGCCGGTGACCGTAATAGTTTTACCTTTATATTGTTCACCCTGTTTAACCAGGTCGGCCATTGAAATGACCGGTAAACTGTCATCCAGTTTTGCTTGCGTATTATTCTGATCAGAGCAGCCTGTAAGCAATGCAAATGCGGCAAATAAAGCCAGTATTATTTGAGTTTTATATTTCATGTTATATTCCTCTATGAGAGTTAATGTGTAAGCGTTAATGTGATTGATGATTATTTAATACGGCATCATAGGCGAGCATCTTTTTGATCAGCCGACTGATTTCGTTGGAGGCTTTTTCTGCACCTTCAACGGGCTTAATCTGAAAATCACTCTGTTGGTTTTTACCTGTAAACTGGCCAAGAAAGTGATCACTTTTAAGGGCCTTGCGTTTGCGCTCTCGAACCCGTTGTAAATAGGCGGCGCGAATACTGTGATCAGTATTTATTCCAATCACCGTTTCAATCACGCCGTATTCGCCTACACCGGCCAATGCCATGACCCAACCCAGTGTCTGACCATTTTTATTAACCGCGTAGATGTTGTATTCATGTTTTTCAGACTCATCCAGAGGTTCTCCCAACAGTGACTCAATGTCTTTAATCTGTTGCGGATTGAGTTTATAAATCTGAGTTTTATAATCTTCTGCCTGTGGAAACAGTTTGATCATGGTGCGCTCTGGATCGCGCCATACACAAACATCGGCCAGCGCGACATTGCTGAGTAACAGCATCACAATAAACAATATGTATTTTCTTGCTGACTTATAAGGCATGTGAAAAATCCCAGTAGAGTTGTAGTGAAAAAATAGTCTCATCGACATCATTGAGTTGCTGCCAGGTTTGGGCTAAACGGAAAACGAAATTATTTGGAAGTTGGTAACTTAAACCCAGCGCTATTTCCTCAAACTCGTCAGCGCTATCCCAATAACTTATTTTGCTATTGAATGATAAACGTGCGTTCACATCGTAATCGGCGAGCAGTGTTGCACCCGATACAGAGCGCCCATCATCTTTACCTGCATCAAGTTGCATGCGTAACACCCAGGGGAATAAATCCACTTCAGCATCAATGGCCAGGCGTTGTTTTTCACTATTGCCCTGTTGAAAAAAATCACTGTCGTCTGTATTAATTCGACCATCGAGATAGGATAAACCCCAGCGGCTTTCTTCCTGCTGAATGCCAATACGCGCCACCAGTAGTTTGTTACTGTCCTGATCATCAAGCGTGCCGGTGCCCTGAGAAACTGAAAGTGCATAATCAAGCGCACCCGCAAATCCAAAAACCTGTACCCCTGTATCGAGTTTTATACCCAGCGCAATGGATTCCTGGGTCTGCATAAGTTGCCGTTCCGTATCTAAATTCGCCAGTAGGCCAAAGGGTAAAATATAGCGACCTGCACGCAAATTAGCCCCACCAAGTGAACCCTTGAGCTGTGCATATACCTGATAGGCCTCAAACTCACTCATATTGTCATCGGCATCCATCTGTGCCACAAAAATATAACGATCGCCTTTTGCGTCACTGATAACATGGCGCAAATTTACAAATGCACCGTGTAAATTAAGGTCTTCTTCACCTGCGCCCCAAAGAGGTTTTGCCGACAGGGCGCGTCCATCGAGCCCAGCAGAAATTTGTGTGGCATCGGCCAGAACCTCTGTGTGCTGTACAAGAAAAAATAGAATAATGAACATTAACCGGAACATAGATATCCTCTCATTCATCTATATTTTCGAAAATATCGAAATGATTAAGTAATAAATATAGACTCATCCCAGTCGAGCCTCCAGCATAGATAAATCACCTTTGAGAGCTTTTAACAGGTCCTCGCTATGCAGTCGGTAATACACCATCTTGCCGTCATTGCGCATTTTCAACCAGCCCTTATCCCGTAATAGCTTAAGCTGGTGGGAGGTGGCCGCCGTACTGAGTCCGAGTACGTGGGCAATATCACACACACATAATTCATTTTCCGCCAGCGCCAGTAAAATTTTTAGTCGGGTTACATTGCCCAGCAGCTTATAAAATTCTGCAAGCTCAGGTAGACGCGTTACATCCTTGGCCAGGGTGACCTGGATGGCTGATACCTTATCCTGATCAAAACAGGGAATTCGACAAATTTCAGCGGCTTTTGTGGTGTTCATGAATAAACTCATTTAGATGTTTTCGAAAATGATGATATAGTAAGCGATATAAGTCAAGCCTAAAGAGTTATTAACTAACCAGATATCGCATTGAACTCATTTAAGAAAATACGGTCTCTTAAGTTATCAATTGAGAAATTGAGAAAACCATGCGATAGTTATGCCTATGAAATCACCGATCCTCATATTATTTATTATATTCAATTTGCTGGCCATTAATCTGGTTTCGGCAAGTAATATGTATGATGAGGAAATGACTGAATCACATCTAATCCAGTTACAGGCTGATGAATCTCTGAACGAAGCTATGTTGGCGAGCTGCATAGATGAGTCGAGTTGTGATGATTTTTGTCATGTCACTACTCATATGCTGGGCTTTATTAGCCAAACTTCGGCACTCACTGTCGTTGGTGCTTTTGTATCAATCACAAGCACACATGAAATATTTTATTCCTTAACGCTAGACCCACTCTCAGAACCACCTCAATCCCTGATTTAATTCTCTAAATCCGTCTGTTGTACTTTTTTACAACGACGTAATATTTTTATTTTTAACTAGCAATAACACATGAAGATTTTAAATTCTTAACAGCTTGCTGTGAGAGTGTTTTTGCTTGCAGTTATTTCACGGGAGAAAGCCATGAAAAGAGTAAACCTGGTAATAATCTATTTGTTTAGCCTTACAGGATGGATGTCATTTTCTATTAATACAGTCCATGCAGATGAGAGTCCTTTTACACAAAAAGATGTCACATCTTCATCAGAAAATAGTAAAACTTTCTCACAGGGGAGGTGTGGCATGGGTCGATGTGGCATGGGCCGTTGTGGTGGAGGCGGAGGCGGTATGATGTGGGGTGGTAAAGGAAAACCAAAAATAGGTGATGTTACAGAATTACCCGAATCGAAATCTCAGGGCGCTAAATTAGTTAATCGATATTGTACTCAGTGTCATGCATTACCCAACCCCAAGCTTCACAGTACAGAAGGCTGGTCAGTGACCTTAGAGCGTATGAATGCTCGAATGCAGTGGATGAGTCAAAATGGGAATGAGATTTTGGCGCCGACTACAAACGAACTTGAAACATTGACAGCTTATATGCGTAAGCACTCTTTGTAGGTGAAGTTGTAGTGATCAATCTTTCTCGTCATACCAAAAGCTTGTGCCAGACTGTTTTGCTCATATATCAGGAGAAATGCCGCTGGTTATATTACCGGTTGGCAAAGCGGCCTGTTTATCTGCAACAGCTTATTGCTATGGTGTGTTCTTTGCCTGATTCGAATGTGATTTACAACATCGATTCAATGCACTTCAATTATCCTCTGCTATTACGCAAGGATGGTTGGTGCAGGGCGGGTATTTTCTCAAATGACTTAAACGTGGAGGTGAAATAATGGCCTGCCCAGGTTGTGATGCCGTTGCCAATGACCAACCCATGCCGCCACCCTGGCGCAATCTTCAGGTGGTTACTTCAGCCTTATCAGGTTTATTGCTGGCGATAGGTTTTTTCGGTTCTATGCTGGGCTTGCCACCCTTACTGGAAATCAGTCTCTACCTGCTGGCGGTAGTCATTGGTGGCTGGTATTTCATTCGTGAGGGCATAGAAACACTGCTGCAAGAACGCCACATCGGCATTGAAATATTAATGACCGTAGCCGCTATTACTGCGGGGCTTTTAGGCCAGTGGGCTGAAGCCGCCATGCTGGTTTTTCTGTACTCTATTTCAGAGGCAGCAGAGGGTTACACCGAAGAACGCACCCGCAATGCAATTCGGGCATTAATGGATCTGGCACCTAAAACAGCACTGGTTCTACGAGATAATAAAGAGATCGTCATTCCTGCAGAAGAGCTACTGGTCGGCGATATTTTTATTGTTCGCCCCGGTGAGGCGGTGGCAACAGATGGTGAAATAATCGAAGGTCATTCGAGCCTGAATCAGGCGCCGGTTACCGGCGAATCTGTACCAGTGGAAAAAAACACAGGTGATCGTGTGTTTGCCGCTACCTTAAATGGTGAAGGCGCGTTAAGCATTCGAGTGACCAAAACCACGGCAGATAATACCCTGGCGCGGATTATTCAGCTGGTGGAAGAGGCTCAGTCTAGCAAGGGAAAGAGTCAGCAGTTTATCGAGCGTTTTGGACGCCGTTATAGTCCTGCCGTTCTAGCCATGGGTGTTTTGTTGGCCGTATTGCCGCCACTCTTTTTCGGCCAGGAGTGGCACGAGTGGTTGACGCGCGCGACCGTGTTTATTGTGGCCGCTGCCCCCTGTGCGCTGGTGATTTCTATTCCCATTACGTTGGTTGCGGCGATGGGTACTGCCGGCCGCAACGGTATATTAATCAAGGGCGGTGTGCACCTGGAGAACCTGGCCAGAGTGCGAGTTATCACACTGGATAAGACCGGCACGTTGACATTAGGTCAGCCTGAGGTGAATAAAATCATTACGTTTTATGGCGTGACGGAAAAACAACTGCTTGCCACGGCTGCTGCACTTGAATCCCGTTCACAGCATCCATTGGCCAGTGCCATCATTAATTATGCGACGAATAAAAATATTGAAATAACGCCCGCAAAAGATTTTCAGTCACTCACCGGCGCTGGCGCTAAAGGTCGAGTGAATAATGAAATGGTCTATATCGGCAAACCCGATCTGTTCACCGGTATGGGGATTGACCTGATGCCAATTCAGGCACGCATCAACGAGTTACAGCATGCGGGCAACACCGTCATACTGCTGGGTACAGAGGAGCATGTGCAGGGGTTGATTGCGGTGATGGACCCACTCAGGCCCGGCGCGGCTGATGCAATCAGTGAGCTTCGAAAGGCAGGCATAGAAAAAATCATTATGCTGACTGGCGATAATCTATTGGCGGCTAAAGCTATTGCTGCCAGAGCCGGTATTGATGAAGTGTTTGCCGAACTTAGTCCCGAAGATAAAAAACGTAAAATTGAACAGTTGGATCAACAATATGGTCGTGTGGCTATGGTCGGTGATGGTGTTAATGATGCACCGGCACTGGCGGCGGCGCATGTGGGAATTGCCATGGGCGCTGCCGGTACGGATGTGGCGCTGGAAACCGCCGACGTGGCTCTGATGGCGGACGATCTGTCACGTCTGCCTTACCTGATTCGTTTCAGTCGTCGTAACTGGGGCATTATTCGGCAAAATTTGATGTTATCGGTACTAGTCATCGGCGCGCTGGTGGTAGGTGCCGTGACGGGCGTATTCACACTACCCATTGCCGTACTCGCACATGAAATCAGCGAATTCGTGGTGATTGCCAGCGGGCTTCGGATGCTGAGGTCATAGGCATGAGCACAAGAACGGCTGAGTCGTTGCGTGCGATTATTCGACATTCGTGCGCTCGCATGGAGCAAGCTATCTATTGTCATCGGCTTTCTAACGATTACCGTGAACTGATAGGGGCATGTGTTGCCTATCCGCTGACCAGACCAGTCACTGAGTAAAAAAGAGTTTTAACAAGGAAGCCTCTTATGAAGATCATATTATTAACCAGTAAAACCTGTCACTTCATCGATGTGGAAAAAGTGCTGAACGTACTCGGACTCAGCTATGAGCGTTTCGATGTTGAAGAGTACCCTGAACTCGCTCAGCAGTTTGGTGTGCGACATTGCCCTACTCTTATTTTGGATAATGATCGGGTGATCCCCATTGATGAGAACAATGCAGCTCAGCTCAGGCAACTGCTAATAGTCGAGTAATACAAACTTTCAATCTAACCCTTAATAATGAGGCAATTAACATGACAACAAAATATGGTTTTGGCAAGACGATTCCAATGAACTTCGAGCATACAATCGAAGCGGTGACCGAGGCCCTTAAAACGGAAGGCTTTGGTGTGTTGACCGACATTGACGTGCAGGCAACATTGAAAAATAAACTGGGAGAAGAGATGCCTCCCTACCGAATTCTGGGAGCCTGTAATCCACCGCTAGCTCACAAGGCGTTAACCGCTGAGCCTTCTATTGGTCTGTTACTACCCTGCAATGTCGTGGTGCGACAGGACGAAGTTGGTGCCGTGCATGTTGAGTTTATGGATCCGTTGGCTGTGCTGGGCATGGTTGATAATCCGGCAGTGCATGATCTGGCGCAGGATGTGAATGAGCGCCTGAACCGGGTGCTTGCAGCGCTTTAAGTCAGCGTGTCTTTCCGTATCATGTTTATGCGTTGCATTATTATCTCACTATTAACCCTGACCATACTGTTTAGCAATATGGCCTGGGCTATGGATGAGTGTGCATTGCAGGTTAATGTTTCGGAACAGAATATAAGCTCGGTATCGAATACCTTGGCGGATGACGGTTCTGAAAGCGTCATCTGTAATATATTTTGCGTTGGTTGGGCTCAGCTTCTATATATTGGCCACAAAACGCCTTCCACCATTAACATTGCGCATCATTTCAACGTGATACCTTACTCTTCTTTTTATCATTCCTTAAACCAGAAGCCGCCTACCGAGCCTCCACAGGCCTGAATTCTTTTTAAATGTCATGCCACGTTAATCGTGGACAATTATTAAGCCTTTGATAAAAAAGGACTCGTTTCATGTTTAAGTTTTTTGTTTTACCTGCATTATTATTCAGTTGTTTATTTCCGCTGGCCGCCTGGTCAGATACGGGCAATAAGTTATCAAAAACCAATCGTCATTACCCCGCTGGAATACCCCAGCTTTCAGCACTGGTTGATGAGGTGCTTAGTCATCACCCCAGCATTCAGGCTGTACGGGCGGAACGGGATGCCGCCATTGCCAAGACACAGGCTGCCGACCAACCGCTCTATAACCCGGAACTGGAGCTGGATGTTGAAAACACAGATATCCAGACAAGCAGTGTGGGCATCACTCAGGCCATCGACTGGTCTGATAAACGCGGTGCACGCAGTCAGGCGGCCCAATATGAGAAAAATAGTTTTACCGCTAAATTTCAGGCAGCACGACAGGCGCTGGCAGGTGAGCTTCTTCAGGCGTTAGCGGATTACCACACATATCACGATATGGATGCATTGACACAACAACGTATTGAGTTGTTACAGGGGTTTGTTGAACTGGCAGAAAAACGACGTCAGGCGGGTGATCTCAGTCAGGCTGAACTAACACTTGCGCAATTGGCGCTGGCAGAAGCACGTATGCAGCGGAGCCGTGCCGCCAGTCGTTTAATGGAAACACAGCAACTATTGATTACTCTGGCAAATGGTGATGCAAGTGATTGGCCGGGATTGCCCGATACACTGCCCACTCTGAACCTGGACGATGAAAATATTGATGAATTATTACATCAGTTACCCATCTTGCAGGAGCAACTATCAAAGATTGCGGCAGCTAAAGCCAAGATTCATTTACGTAGCCGAGAACAACGACCTGACCCGACCATTGGTTTACGTGGTGGCCGTGAAGATGATGAAAATCTGCTTGGCGTGACTTTATCCATTCCTCTTTATGTGCGTAATAACTTTCGTGCGGAAGTTGATGTTGCTAATGCCGAATTAATTCAGGCTGAGGGTGAAAGTCAGAATATAGCCCGCAAAGTCCGTTCACAACTATTTTCTTCTGCACGGCGTTATCAGTTGGTTCTGCAAACATGGCTAGGCTGGCAACAGGCTGGCCAGACCAGCCTGAGTAGCCAGCTTAGCCTAATACAACAACTTTGGCAGGCCAGAGAAGTCAGTACCGCCGAGTATTTTATGCAACTTAATCAGACCCTGAATACCCGTGCCAGCGCCATCGAGCTGCGTCAGGATTTATGGCGTGCCTGGATTGACTGGTTGTTGGCCACGGGTCAGGTGAATACCTGGCTGGGTCTTGAAAATTAAATTTGAAAAATTAAAACTGAATTCTGGAGCAACATAATTATGGCACTTTTTTTTAATCGTATATTAATCCTGTTTTTATTGGGCAGTAACCTGGCTTACGCTGAAGAAGAAAACGAGGAAGAATCACAGGGTATACCACAAATGACGGCTGAAGAGCGCCAGTCTATGGGGATAGTGACCACCCCGACGGGAAGTCGAATGCTGTCGAATGAAATCATTGCGCCAGGCGAAGTGACCATTAACGCCTATCGCAGTTCACAGGTAACCAGTCGTATCAGTTCGCAGATTATCAGCCGTCACGCACGCATGGGTGATGTGGTTAAAACTGGGCAAAAGCTATTGACACTCTCAAGTGTGGATATGGCCGAAGCACAAGGGCAACTGCTTGTTGCTGATCGCGAATGGAGAAGGGTTAAAAAGCTGGGACGTAAGGTGGTGTCTGAGCAGCGTTATATTGAAGCACAGGTAAAGCGTCAACAGGCTTATGCCAATGTACTCGCCTACGGGATGACCGAGTCGCAGATTAACGTGTTGTTGAAACAGGATGACGCATCAAAAGCCACAGGGGCCTTTGAGCTGTTGAGCCCACAGGGAGGTACCGTGATAAGCGACTCGTTTGTGTTGGGGCAGGTCGTTGAACCGGGACAACTGTTGATGGAGATTAGTGATGAGTCCCAGCTCTGGGTGGAGGCGCAAATCAACCCAGAAGATGTTGTTGATATCAAACCAGGTACCTCTGCACGCATTCATGCTGATGGAGATAAATGGCTAAACGGCCAGGTGGTGCAAATTCATCGTCGTATAGATGAGACCACCCGTACGCTGCCAGTGCGTATTGAAGTGAATAATGATCTTGGTCTATTGCGCCCGGGTCAATTTGTAAAAACAGCTTTGCAAGCCTCGGCAGGATCAGAAGTCATTGCGATTCCCAAAGGGGCGGTCACTCTGCTGCAAGGTGAGCGAGTGGTGTACAGGCTGGAGGGTAACGAGTTATACCCGCAACTGGTTGAAACCGGTGCGGCTCGCGGTGATTGGATAGAAATAAAGGCTGGCCTGAAACCGGGTAATGAGATAGTGACTAAAGGCATGTTCTTGCTGAAGTCGCTATTACTGAAATCACAGATTGGCGATGCGGACTAGGCGGGGAAATAACACATGTTAAATAAACTGGTTGAAGCGTCTTTACGCTATAAATTTCTTGTCATTATTATCTTTTTGGTAGTGGCTTTTCTTGGCTGGCGTGCGCTAAGTACTATCCCCATTGACGCCTTTCCCGATGTGACACCGGTGCAGGTCAATATATACACCGAAGCTGACGGACTGGCCGCTGAAGATATAGAACAACTGCTCACCTTTCCAGTGGAATCCGGCATGGCTGGCTTGCCCGGGGTACAGGATATTCGTTCTGTGAGCCTGTTTGGTCTATCTTATGTGTCGGTATATTTCGAAGATGACCTGGACATTTATTTTGCACGACGCCTGGTGATGGAGCGCTTACAAGAAATTGGTGATCGCATTCCAGAAGGTTACGGTACACCGGAAATGGGACCGAATACCTCCGGTCTGGGACAGGTTTTCTGGTACACCATTGAACGAGCTGATGAAAAACTCAATTCAGATATTTCGGATATGGACCTACGCACCATACAGGACTGGAGTGTGCGATTGATGTTACGTACCGCACCGGGGGTAGATGATGTGATGTCCTGGGGCGGTCAGGAATTGCAGTTTCAGGTGGTCATTGATCCGCTTAAATTAATCAAATATAAATTGAGTTTTCGTGAAATCATTGAATTGCTGGAAACCAATAATCGTCAGGTGGGTGGTCAGTATATTAATCAGGGCGCTGAACAATACCTGGTGCGGGGTTTAGGGTTGGTAAAAGATGAAGCCGACATCGGCAATATTGTAGTTAAGGTGGAAGATGGTACGCCGGTCTATTTACGACAGGTTGCGACTATTTCACAACAACCAGCATTGCGTTCGGGTGCAGTAACCCGTGATGGAAAAGAAGTGGTGCTGGGGATGGCGCTGGCGCGTATCGGTGAAAATGCCAAGGATGTGGTGGATAATGTAAAAGAGAAAATGGCTGTGGTTGAATCAGCTTTGCCTGAAGGTATAGTAGTAAAACCTATTTACGACCGTACCGATCTGGTAGAAAAAGCGGTTAAGACCGCGGTCTATGCGCTGGTGGAAGGCTCAATTCTAGTGGCCATTGTGCTGTTCCTGTTTCTGGGTGAAATACGTTCGGCTCTGGTGGTGATTGCGGCTCTGCCTCTGGCGATGTTAATTGCTTTTATTATGATGGCCGAGATGGGGCTCAGTGCCAACCTGATGTCACTGGCGGGCCTGGCTATCGGTATTGGGATGATGGTGGATGGCGCGGTGGTACTCACCGAAAATGCCTTTCGTATTATGGCCGAGCGCCGAGAAAAAGGCGAAACAGTTGATCGCACCGCAGCCGTATTGGCTGCCGCCCGAGAAGTGGCTAACCCGATTGCCTTTGCCATATTAATTATTATTGTGGTATTTCTGCCACTCTTTAGCCTGACGGGTTTGGAGGGAAAATTATTCAAACCTATGGCCTTTAATATCAGTTTTGCTATGGCAGGTTCTCTGCTATTGACGCTAACCATTATCCCCGTACTGGCGGCGATGATACTCAAGCCGAAAGAAGAAAAGGATACCTGGCTGGTTAGCTGGATCAAGCGCGGTTATCTACCCACGCTGGCCTGGTCGCTGGCCAATAAACGCAAGGTTGTTATATCGGCTGTTGCTTTGCTGATGGCAAGCCTGGCGCTGTTTCCCTTACTGGGTAAAGAGTTTATGCCTCAGCTACAGGAAGGCTCGATTATGTGGCGCATTGTGTCGATTCCTTCAACCTCTCTGGAAACCTCCATTGAAATATCCAAAGATGTGGAAAAAGCGTTAAACGAATTTCCTGAAGTGAACAGCACCATCGCCATGATTGGTCGTGCGGAAAAAGGTGAAACAGCGGATGTAAATTACATGGAAATTTTCACCGACCTTAAACCGCATGACGAATGGGAAGATGATAGAAGCTATGAAGATCTGGCCATCGAGATGCGTGAAAAGCTGGAAAAGGTGGTGCCGACTTCAGTCATCAGCTTTACCCAGCCCATTCAGATGCGGGTTGAAGAATTAATCTCCGGTGTGCGCGCCACCCTGGCGGTCAAACTCTATGGCGAAGACCTGACTGAACTGGATAGTCTGAGCCAGAAAATTAAGGAGACAATTTCAAACGTACCGGGTGTGGCGGATCTTTCCCTGGAAGCCAATCTGGGGAAACCACAGATTCGTATCCAGGTTAACCGCGATGCGCTGGCACGTTATGGCATGAACGCAGATGAGGTGCTCACCGTGGTGCGTAACGGCATTGGTAATGATCCGGTGTCCAGTTTGATTCGCGGTATTAAACGTTTTGATATCACCGTGCGACTCGATGACGCGGCCAAACTATCGGTTGATTCCATTCGTAATATTCCGTTACGCACCAGCGGTGGTGCCATTGTTCCACTGAAAAAGGTGGCGGATATTTCTGTGGCTGAAGGTTATTCCTTTATTCGCCGCGAGCAACTGCAGCGTTATGCCGTTATTCAAATGGATGTACGCGGGCGTGATGTGGATAGTTTTGTTGCCGATGCCAATGCACTGATTAAACAACAGGTGGATATGCCACCGGGTTACTGGCTGGAATGGGGCGGTGCGTTTGAAAATCAGCAACGCGCGCTTAGCAAGCTGGCGCTCATTGTACCACTGACTATTTTCTTTATTTTCGTGCTGTTATATACCGCCTTTAACTCGGTGAAATACGCCACATTAATTATTGCCAATGTACCTTTTGCCACCATCGGTGGGCTAGTGGGTTTATTTATTACGGGTCAATATTTATCCGTACCATCGGCCATTGGTTTTATTGCGGTATTCGGTGTCGCCATGCTCAACGGCATCGTGCTGATCAGTTTTCTGAATGAACTGCAGGAAAAAGGCCTGTCGGTTCATGACGCGGTGCGCAAGGGTGCGGAACTCAGATTGAGGCCGGTTATGATGACCGCCAGTGTCGCAATTTTAGGCTTGATTCCCATGCTGCTGTCCAGTGGTGTTGGCGCCGAAACTCAGCGCCCTCTGGCGACTGTTGTAGTGGGGGGGCTGATTACGTCCACTTTACTGACACTAATATTACTGCCGGTAATTTATGAGTGGATGGAAACGCGAAATAAAACACAAAAAAATTAGCCATCATGCATGCTACCGATTTCGGTAGCGTGCAATTTTTTATTGAGGATTTTAATTATGAAAGAAATCAAAGCCTTTATTCATCGTAATCGCATTGCCGATGTAGTACATGCACTAAAAAACAGTCACTTTTGTGAGGGGCGATGTAATTTATCCATTAACGATGTGGCTGGCACTCTCAAGGCGCTGGACAATAAAGAGCAAAACTTTTCCATTGAATTTGGCGAAGATATTATCACCGAAATAAAACTGGAACTGATCTGCGAAGATGAGCGCGTCGATGATGCGATTTCCCTGATTCGTGAACATGCACGAACAGGTCAGTCATTGGCAGGGTGGGTCTATACGACGGATATTGTTAGTGCACTACCAGTAGCAGATTAAATAGTGATAAATAGATTTCAAAGTTATTTAATTCATAAGGGCATTGACACGATTGAATCGTACAGGACGAGAGACAAAGGAAAAACAAAATAATTAAAAGGATTTATTATGACTTTAAAACAGCGATTTTTAAGTGCGGTAGTGTCTGGTGTGTTGGGTGTGCATGATGAGCGTGGTGTGATAGTAACGCTTGCAGAATTTAAGAATTATTTTTCAGACATCACATCAGATTATATTAATTCGTTTTTGCCTGCGGCCACATTTGAGCCGGGGCAAGCTACGGTAACCCATACTAAATATTTAACGCGTATTCGTAAGGGAGTTTATCTTGTGCATATGGATGCAGTTACAGAGCAGATTAGATATGAAGAATCTGTCAACAAAGGGTTAAGTGATGAATTAATAGATTAAAAAAGACATCGGGTTGCGCCAATAATTCGGTGATTGGTCTGTTTATTTCTAGAGTTACTAGTTGGTATTTATCTGAAACATTAAACCTATGGCGACAGGTTTTATTCCCTCACTAGATTTATTTAAATGAAATTGTTAACGAACCAGTCAGTGCGATAAATACATTTGAACTGATAACAAATACCGTCACTAACAAAATTTGATTCACAGCTGACTAGTTGATAACAACTAATAAAGCGGTTAATCGTTAAACATAACATTAACAATTTGTTCTGATAGCCTGAAGTAGTTTTCTATCTGTCAATATGGCTAGACCCAAAAAGACACTAAGTCTGGCGATGGCGACATTAAACAGGAAACCTTTAGATAAATGAAAAAGAATTTGGAATCATGAAATATAAACAAAACAAGAATATAAAAAATCATAAAGCTGGAAAACTTTCATACGAAAAAGTTTTTTGGCAGGCAGGTGTATTCTCTACACATACACCGTTATTCAGGTGTGATTGAAGAAATGAAGGATTCAATTATGGAAAGGCAAGACTACCTGAAGATAACGCAACTGCTGGACTTTGAAAATAAATATCTGGTTCAATTGGTGGAAACACGGGGTTGGCGCGATTTATCAGAATACGACAGGATCGGTGCAATTTATAATTTAGTTAGAGAATAAATTGTTCCTGGTTACATTTAATCCGATACGATGCCTGCATCGCGGGTGTTAAAGGTTAAGTATGGTTAATGTAATATCAAATGCATACTGCTGATGTGGATAGCGTTACTTTGATCGGCATGTATTTGAAGGAGTATTAATCTCAAAGTGATTACTATTTGCAATAATGAACCATAATTGAAAGAATCAAGAATTTATTACCAGACTAAATGTAACTAGTAACTTAAATGTTCGTCTTGTAAACACATGAAAACAGGTTCAAAATAATAACCGTTATGTACCGGCTTATCGCACAGTTGCTTGTTGTTTCTTTTCTCACGTTAAATTTTGCATGGGCAGATGACGAGTGTGCGCTCACCTTACTCGATGATTCCAGTGTGTTTGCACAAATCGAGGATAAATCACCGCCTAATCTTTCTGATATTTATTTTGACTGTGATAATTGGTGCCATATTTGGGCCAACCCTGCCGATTTACCTGGTACAACTAAACTCGATGGTTACACCACAGTTGTAACTATCATCACCAGTTTTCATACACTTTCTTATTATTCCTTGCCTTTGTCTCCACCGTTTCATCCCCCTATCGCCTGATCTCTCACAATGCGCATGTGTCTCGGCATAATGCGTTTTAAACAGCTAGCTGACATCGCTTAATTTCACAGCTGCTGACTCTATGAGTTGTGTGTGATTTAGCGCTGATATTTTGATCGATGAGTAAAGGAAAGATATAACATGAATAGAGTATTAATCGTTTTTTTTACGCTGCTGTGGGTTACAGTAAGTGGGGCTGATTCCGTTTTTTTGCCAGAGCCCCCTGTTTTTCAGCTGGATACTGATCCTGAAGTAGCATTGCAGGTTTACCCTTTAGGCATTATTTCACGACAAGCCGCGTTTGCGCATCATGGAGGGCCTGACAAAAAGATTTCACTGGCTAATAATAAAGAGGGGTGGGTTTACATTGTCGGTTATACTTCACAGAGTAAGGCCTATCGCTTGCCCTCGGGAAGGACCAAGGTAGTTGATGAAATCGACTGGTCAGTAGGCGTGCGTGGATTCACGCTGGTATTTGATGATGGTGTGGTAATTGATGTTATCTACAAAGATGATGGTAAGGGCATCGGCGTCACGGCTATGGAATTACAGCATCCAAGGCCTCAGCGAAGAGAAATTCCATAAACCAGGAGTATGGTGATTGCTAATATTTATTATGCTGGTTTTTATAATAAATTAATGAATGTTAGCAATCGCTGATGTATAGCAAAACTTCGCGAAAAGGTCCTCTGCTCAACGTTCAGTTAGTTGAGCTTACAGCCGGGTAAGATTCATAAGTGAACTAGAGATGTTGCATACTCTGAGTGGTTAATATAACGGCTTACAAGTATGATAGTGGCAAGAAAAATGTGCTTAAAGTACTCAAACAGCACCGTAAATATTCAGGTTTCTCGCAACTGTCTGTATTAGATTAACAAATGCCACTTATTTCTAAATAACTTAGGTAAAGACTCTATCACAAGAAAAAGATACATAAGACATTTCGTTCAGCAATGTATTTATATGACTTATAAACGGATGAAAGAAAATGGTCTTAAGAAATATATTAAACTTGTTATCAACAAATACAATACTAGTAATGTAGAATAAACTTACTTTTTTAATAGAATGAAAAGTTGCTAATTGATTGAATGATAATTACGAAAAAACTAGTCGCTGTTGTAGTCTTGTAATAGTTAAATAATTAATGTGTTACGTTTATAAAAAAATCAATCAATTTCTTAGCATTCCATAATATTCTAAAAAGGCTTTGAACTTTCTGCTTGGAATCAAGCCACTTGGTCGTCATTTGTAAAATTTTGAAATATATGAGATAGTTCCACTTATGAAGTCCTCCATCCTCACTCTATTCATCATATTCAATTTGCTGGCCATTAATCTGGTTTCGGCAAGCAATATGTTTGAGGAGGAAGTTTCTGAATCCCATCTGGTTCAACAGCAATCTGGTTTTTCCTTAGATGAGGCGGCATTAACGGATTGCATCAATGAGTTCAGTTGTGATCATTTTTGTCATGTAACCTCTCATATGTTGGGAATGATTAGTCAATTTCCAGCTGTTACTACAACGGGTACTTCTGTAGCGCCTATAATCACACAAGATATCCTTAATTCATTAACGTTAGACACACCCTCAGAACCACCTCGAACCCTGATTTAAAACTCTAAATCCGTCTGTTGTACTTTAGTTTGCAACGACTTATTGATTTTTATTTTTAATCAGGAATAACACATGAAGATTTTAAAATCCCGGCAGTTTGCTGCGTGGGTATTAATGCTTGCAGGCGTTGGTTTTATCACGTCTACAATGGCAGCATCTGTCACGAACACTGAAGCTTCAGCTTCTTTATCTCTTTCGAAATTTATAAAAACAACTCTTGCTGATAATCCAGAGTTTTTAGCTCTAAAAGCGGAATTGAAAACGGCCAGAGCTACCTTGCGCGCTTCAGATCAAGCGGTATATAACCCTGAGCTGGAACTGGATTATGAGAATATTGATGAAATTGATTCTACGACCCAAACCATAGGCATTACTCAGACTATTGACTGGGGAGATCAGCAAGGTAGTCGAACGGCTATAGCAAAGATGGGCTTACAAAAAGCCATTGCTAAATACAAGCTGGCCAGTCAGTCATTTTTAAGTGACTTACTCATGCGACAGGCAGATCACCAAACACAAATAGCGCTGGAAAAACTCAGTAATGAATCCCTGAAACTCATGACAGATTTCAAGACCATAGCTGAAAATCGTTATCAGGCAGGTGACTTGAGTCAGGTAGAGTTGAATCTAGCTTTACTTGCATACCATCAGGCGCTCATGGAACAAGCAAATGTACAATCAGATACGTCTGAAGCGCGTGAGAAGTTACGTGTTTTACTCGGTGGCTTAGTGGGTGATGGCTTTAAAAAAATACCTGATTTACCTGAACAACTTCCAGCACCAGAAATTGAAGGGGATCTAGATTCATTTTTACAAACTTTACCACTTGTGAAAATCCAGCTGTCCGATTTAAAGCTTTCACTTAATCAGATCGAATTGAAAAAAAGTGAACAAGCATGGAATCCCACTATTGGTGTTAGGGCGGGTAAAGAGGACGATGATTCTTTAATTGGATTCAGTCTTAGTATTCCATTAAATGTACGAAATAATTTCAGTGCAGAAGTTGATGAAGCACTACAGGAATTCATTGCCACCGAACAACGTGCACATATCGCATTTCGTGATGCCCGTGCACGCATTGTTGTTACTACTGAGCGTTATCGTAATTTGTTAACAGCCTGGAATAGTTGGCGTAAACATAGTCGTAATAGTGTTGATCAGCAATTATCACTTATTAAAAAACTTTGGAAGGCTGGTGATATTAGTGCTGCCGATTATTTGTTGCAGCTTAAACAAGCCCTGGAAACACGTGCAACAGGTCTTGAATTACGCAACCAGCTCTGGCAGGTCGCCTTTGAATGGATGAGCCTGACAGACCGTCTTGATGACTGGCTGAATATACAAATTGAATTACCAGGAAAGAATTAATATGAATACTAAAATATTTTTTATGCTGCTGTTCTTAGGCAGCTCATTAACTCATCTTCCTATAGCTGTTGCCACTGACGAACACGGTGATGAGCATGGCCATAAAGAAGAAACGCAGAAATCACACGATGATCACAATGATCACAATGATCACAATGATCACGGTGATAAGGATGATAAGGATGATCACGATGAAGATGCGTCAAAAGAATCACATGATGATCATGCTGGCGAACATGATGAAGAAGGCATAACTAAACTTGGGGCAGAGCAAATCCGGGCTGCTGGTATTGTTGTAAAACAGATACAGCCTGAAACCATCCGCTCAGTAATTAAAGCACCGGGCGAAGTGAGATTTAATAGCTATAAAACCGCCTCTATTACGCCGCGTATATCAGCACAAGTGATAGACCGCCATGTCATGTTAGGTGAGGTGGTGAAGAAAGGGCAACCGGTTATCACACTTTCCAGTGTCGAAATGGCCGAAGCACAGGGTGACTTATTAGTCGTCGATCGCGAATGGAAGCGCGTTAAAAAACTGGGTAAAAAGGTGGTGTCTGAACGCCGTTACACCGAAGCCAAAGTTAAATGGGAGCTTTCAAAAGCCAGGGTCAAAGCCTATGGCATGACCACAGAACAAATTGAAGCGCTGATTGCCAGTGAAGATTTTTCCCGAGCAAATGGCCGTTTTGAGCTGGTGGCGACCAGTGACGGCACCATATTAAAAGAAAACTACATTCTGGGGCAACTGGCAGAACCGGGACAGGAGCTGATTCGTATTACCGATGAAGCCAGTCTTTGGGTCGTTGCCAATGTTTCACCTGCGCTAGCCCATGATATTAAAGTCGGAAATAGTGCCAGCGTGACATTTAATGCGCGGGTGTTTCCTGCAAAAGTGGCACAAATCAACCACTCACTGGATGAAATAACGCGTACTACAGGTATTCGCCTGCTGGTTGAAAACAGGAATGATGCACTGCACCCCGGTCTGTTTGTAAACACACAAATTGAAACCTCTAATCATACAAAAGCCCTGGCCGTGCCAGAAGCCGCCGTATTGCGAAGTCCAGATGGTGACTGGCAGGTTCTGGTAGAGCAGGATGAAGCGGGTGAATTCAAAGGTGTAGAAATTAAGCTGCTGCGTGTGAGTGATGGCAAAGCCATTATTGAGGGTATAAAACCCGGTACATCTGTTGTTGTTGAAGGTGCGTTTTTTGTTCAGTCTGAGCTGGCGAAAAGCGGCTTTGAAATTCATAACCACTGAGGCCGACTTACATGTTAAATAAATTAATAGATATGGCAGTGGGCAGCCGCCTGCTGGTGATTATTGCCCTGTTGGCAATGATAGTTGGCGCGACGATGGTGTTGCCAAAATTAAATCTCGATGCCTTTCCCGATGTCACCAATGTACAGGTGCAAATTAATACCGTTGCACGGGGGCTGGCAGCAGAAGAGGTTGAGCAGTTAATTACCTTTCCCATTGAGGCGGTGATGTACAGCCTGCCGGATGTTGAGGAGGTGCGTTCCATTTCCAAAACTGGTTTATCGGTTATTACGGTCGTATTCAAAGAAGGCAAAGACATTTATTTTGCCCGCCAGCTGGTATTTGAACGCTTGCAAACTGCTCGTGAAGATATTCCCGATGGCATCGGCACGCCAGGCATAGGCCCGAATACCTCAGGACTGGGGCAGGTTTACCAGTATATTTTAAGAGCCGATGACCCGGTGAAATACAACGCCACGACACTGCGTAGTTATAACGACTGGATCGTTAAGTTATTACTCATGCCCGTCGGTGGCGTAACTGAGGTGTTGTCATTTGGTGGTGACGTTCGCCAGTATCAGGTTCAGCTTAGTCCTCAACGTCTACTCGCCTATGATCTGACAGGTGACGATGTTGCAAAAGCCATTGAAGATAATAATCGTAATGCCGGTGGCTGGTATATGGACAGAGGTGATGAGCAATTAGTGGTACGCGGTGTTGGCTGGGTGCGCAGTGGTGAAGATGGCTTGCGTGATATTGGCAATGTCCCATTAAAAATAGTGGATGGTGTTGCGGTAAAAGTTAAAGATGTGGCCAATGTGGCATTTGGTGCGGAGATTCGTCAGGGTGCCGTTTCTATTACCCGACGCGATAAAGATGGTAACCCGCAAGCCCTGGGTGAAGTGGTTGCCGGCGTCGTATTAAAACGCCTGGGTGCAAATACCAAAGCGACAATTGATGGTATAGAGTCGCGTCTTAGCGCTATTCAAACCGCGCTGCCCGATGGTGTGTACATGGAACCCTTCTATGATCAGGCCAGCCTGGTTGATCAGGCGGTGATTACGGTTATTACTGCATTACTGCAGGCTTTTGTACTGATCATTATTGTTCTGTTGTTATTTATGATGAATATACGCGCCACTTTGTTGGTGCTGTTATCCATCCCCATTTCAATTGGTCTAGCATTAATGGCAATGGCCTACTGGAATGTATCGGCTAATTTAATGTCACTGGGCGGTCTGGCGATTGCCATTGGTATGCTGGTAGATGGTTCGGTGGTGATGATGGAGCATATCTTCAGTCACTTAAGTCGCCCGGATGCGGACCATGGATCCAACATTAAAAAAACCGTCGGACTGGACGATGCAGATCCCTTTGATGTCAGCCACGATAGTCATGGCATGGCGCTACGCATTCAACAGGCCGCGAAAGAAGTTGCCCGGCCGGTATTTTTTGCGGTACTGATTGTTACTATTGTATTTGCCCCGTTATTTGCACTGGAGGGGGTTGAAGGCAAAATGTTCCAGCCCATGGCCATTTCTATTTTGCTGGCGATGCTGGGTTCACTGATTGTAGCGCTCATGGTTATTCCCGCACTGGCAACCTATCTGTTCAAAAAAGGTGTGGTTGAAAAACAAAGTCCGGTGTTACGCCCGATTGATAAACAGTACCGTTTACGTTTAAAGCAGGCACTGGATAATAAACGCTTAATCGTTATTAGCGCAGTTGTTCTGTTTATCGGCTCATTGATATTAGTACCCTTTCTGGGAACCGAATTTGTCCCCGAACTGGAAGAAGGGACATTAAACATCAGAACCACGTTAGCGCCATCATCAAGTCTGGATACGTCACTCAAAGTCGCCGGAAAAATTGAAGCGGCATTGCTCACTTTTCCCGAGGTTATTTATGCCACCAGTCGTGTCGGCCGTGCAGAAATTGGTGGTGACCCGGAACCGGTTTCCAATGTCGAAACATTTGTCGGTTTAAAGCCTGTCAGTGAATGGAGCAGTGCCACAAATCGCCAGGCACTGCAAAAACTCATGGAAGAAAAAATGTCCGAGCATCCCGGTCTGCTATTTTCATTTTCGCAACCCATTGCCACCCGTGTTGATGAATTACTCTCCGGTGTTCGTGCACAACTGGCGATTAAACTGTTTGGCCCAGATCTGGATGTGCTGGCGGAAAAAGGCACTGAAATAGAAACCCTGGTGAAAAATGTAGAAGGCACCCGCGGTGTAGCCATGGAGCAAATCGGTGGTGAAGCTCAATTATCTGTACGACCCGACCGTGACAAGCTCGCTCGTTATGGCATCCCGGTTTCACAGGTCATGGATCTGGTCGCCGATGCGATTGGGGGGCGAACCGCGGGGCAGGTGATTAAAGGCAATGAACGTTATGATATTTATGTGCGCCTTGCAGAAGAGTATCGTAATAATGTTGAAGCCATTCGTAGCTTGATATTACAGGCTCCCGGCGGCGCATGGGTGAAGCTGGGGGAGGTTGCACATGTCGAAATTGAAACCGGCCCGCCACAAATTCGCCGCGATGATGTACAACGCCGCGTGGTTATTCAAAGCAATGTCGAAGGCCGTGACATGGGTGGCCTGGTTGCTGAACTGGAACAGCGTATCAATAACGAAATCGATATGCCGCCCGGCTATACGGTGGTGTTTGGTGGCCAGTTTGAAAACCAGCAGCGTGCACAGGCACGATTGATGATCGTTGTGCCCATTTCACTTGGCTTGATATTTTTATTACTGTACTTCGCATTTAACTCGGTCGGTCAGTCATTATTGATTATGCTGAATGTCCCCTTAGCGCTGATTGGAGGTATAGCGGGTCTTTATATCTCCGGTTTGTATCTATCCGTTCCCGGTTCCATTGGTTTCATCACCCTGTTAGGGGTTGCGGTGTTAAATGGTGTGGTGATGGTAAGCTCAATCAATCAACGGGTTGAAGGCGGTCAGTCCGTAAGAGACAGTGTGTTTGAAGGCGCAGTATCGCGCCTACGCCCGGTGTTAATGACGGCGATTACTTCGGCACTGGGGCTTATACCTTTACTGTTATCCAGTGGTATTGGTTCAGAAATACAAAAGCCATTAGCCACGGTGGTGGTCGGTGGACTGGTGAGTGCAACATTGCTTACTTTGTTTGTTGTACCGGTTTTGTATGAAACCTTTTCCAGACGCAAGTATCTGGATTAACATTTAAGGTACCCAGCTTTTATAGTGGGTGCCTTTCACTCTGGTTGCTCCGCCATATTGATATGTCAAACTTAACTTTGTTTATTGTTCTCGTTCTATATACATTTTTTTTCAGAAAAAAATATAGTCGTTTGTAATAACTGCTCAACTATTTAATCAAGTACTCAACAAGAGGAAAAGAATGAATTATTTAATCAAACTTAAAACTATGGCTTTAATCAGCAGTATACTCGGAATAACTTTACTCACGGGGTGCTCATCAAATACAAATCTTGTGAAAGAAGAGGGGATATCAATTGAGCGTGTTAATTCGAGTAGCGCAATTATTACCCGTGCTTATCTAAAAATGGTAGGGGAGACGTTGGTGTTACGAGGTGAGTTAACGCGGCGTTTTTCAGGCCATGATCTTTTAGCTGGTCATCTACATATAGAGCTGATAAATAATGATAACAAGGTGTTTAAAGAAGCTAATATTCGTTATAAAAGAAAGCTATTTAAATCACAAATATCATTATTCTACCTGAAGATGCCAGGTGATGTGTCAGGTGTAAAATCCCTACGTGTAACTCATCACACAAAATCGCATAATACCGACACATCAAATTCACCCTGGCAAGATGTAAATCAATCTAAGTAGATTGTCGAGGCTTAAGCAATGAGTTTAAAAAAACTATATAAAGCTTTGTACAACAATTTTTAACTTTGTCACTCAGTTTTTTACCTTTAATAATGATCTGAAATTATTGAACTTTGTACGAGAAATTAAGTCATTTAATCGTTATTTGTAAAATCTTGAAATACATGAGATAGTTCTACCCATGAAATCACCCATACTTACATTATTGATAATATTTAATTTACTAGCCATTAATCTGGTTTCGGCAAATATTATGTATAATGAGGGTATTACTGAATCACATCTGACTCAGTTACAGTCTGATTTGTCAATAGATGAAGCTATTTTTGCAAGTTGTATTGATGAGTCTTCCTGTGATCATTTTTGCCATGTAACTACTCATATGTTGGGGATCTTTATCCAAGCTCCAGCACTTACTAACGTGGTTGCTTCTGCACCATTCATAACCACGCATGAAATATTTCATTCTTTAACTCAAGACCCACCTTCAGAACCACCCCGAGCCCTGATTTAAAACTCTAAATCCGTTTGTTGTACTTAAGTCTGAAACGACTAATTGATTTTTATTTTTAATCAGCAATAACACATGAATATTATAAAATCCCGGCTGTATGCAGGTTGGGTATTAATGCTTGCAGACGTTGGTTTTATCATGTCTACAATAGCAATATTTGTGACGGGTACTGATTCTTTATCTCTATCTCGTTTTATAAAAGCTCTTGTCTTTAATCCAGAGATTTGGCTCTTAGGCTAACGTTTTATTGTTCGGTTTTATATGAAATGCTTTCTAAAACGAAGTATAAATAAAATTACATGAATCAAATGTTACTAATTAATTTTGGATAAAAATTTGAAACGTTTTTCGCTATATCAATATTTGAAGGTACAGTTATTATGGGTAGGTTGATCGCATCTCACATAATGGAGTAAATAAACTTAATGAAAATAACTTGGGTTTGGCTTACTTTTTTTCGTAGGTGCGAGTCTATTTCAAATGGGATTTACTGGGTTTTGTCCTGCGACAATACTTTTGTATTCAATTGGTTTAAAGACAAACAAGGGAGGTGAACTAATAAAGAAAAGATGGTTTTATGAAAAGTTTTAAACGAAATTTAATATTAACTTAAACTAAGGAGTTTAAATATGAAACTGATAAACAAGTCTGTTGTGTTAGCAGCTGTGATATTAACAACGGTTGTTAATACTGGATGCACATCGATGCAAGAGAGATATGAAGTTAGTGGTAAGAGTATTACCGTCGAACGTAAGTCGACAAATAGAGCGTACATAGATCAAGTAAAATTGACTGATGTTAATGGTGAATTGGCGCTATCTGGTAGTGTTACCTGGCAAACCAGCACACGCGGTGTTTTATCAGGAAAATTTTATATTGATCTTATAGATAATCATAATAACATCGTTAAAAAAATTGAGAAGGAGCATAATCGTCCTAGCCCTGCTATAAGGCAGGTATCTTTTGAGCTTGAATTAGGCGACTTACCTGATTCAGTATCTAAAATAGCTATTTCGTATGGAGATTAAGCTTTTGCAGTCTATATTGATGGGTAGGTATTTCTGATCCTGTAAGTACTTTTTGTTTGTTTTACATGCATAGTTGCATTATAATGCAACTATGCATGTATTAACAATTAAACCCGAAACCATGTTTCAGGCACTGGCAGATGAAACCCGTATCCGCATCATTCGTTTAATGGTGATGTCAGGTGAAGAAGTATGCCTGTGTGAAATCACAGATAGCTTGAATGAGCCTCAGACTAAACTTTCGCGGCATTTAAAGGTATTAAGACAGGCTGGTTTGTTGTCTGCCCAGAAGGAAGGTCGGTGGGTATACCATCGGTTGGTAACAGGCGAATCACATCTTGATCATTTATTTTCCATAATCAAAGGTTTGCCGGATATCAATGAACGTTACGCAACAGATCTAGCCAACTTTAAGACGCGTTTATGTTTACGAGAAGATGGTCGATGCAAGATAGAAAAGCTGGCCACTGTTAAGAAAAAACAACGTGAGCTGTAGCTCACTTATCTGAGATAGTTTTATGAAACCCCTGTCACTTTGTTTAATGTTACTGATGTTAATCAGTAAATCACTGCTTGCCGATACTCAGCAGTTATTACAATTAATTGACTATGTTGGCGTTGACTACGGTGGTGCAGTAGTTGATGGCAAGGTTATTAATGAAGCTGAATACGCAGAAATGGTGGACTTTTCTGCGGGCATACAGCAGCAGCTAACAGAGCTACCAGAACATGCAATCAAATCTAAATTAATAACACAATCTAAGACCCTCGTTCTATGGGTAGAGCAGAAAAGAAAGACAACTAAAGTGCGCGAACTAACTTCGCAAATGCACCTTGATATTATTAATGCATTTAACATTGTTGTGGTACCACGAAAACAACCCGATTTAGCGAGAGCTAAGAAACTGTATATGGATCAGTGTGCATCATGCCACGGTGTAGAAGGGTTCGGTGATGGTCCAGCATCAGCTGGTATGGAGCCACCACCTATTAATTTTCATGATATAGAGCGTTATAAACAACGCACGTTATATGGATTACACAGTACTATTACTCAAGGTGTTAGTGATACGGCAATGAAAGCTTACGCTCAGTTAAGTGATGAGGATCGCTGGTCACTGGCTTTTTATGTTGGTGGTTTAGCCGTGCCGGTATCGGATATAAATACCAATGAAAGCCCTCTACTAAATATTAGTAAACTGACGACTACAACACCGGATCAGGCAGAAGACTTATATGGCAAAAATGGCGCAGAAATCATGGCTTATCTGCGACAGCATCCTGAAGTTTTATATGACACTGAATCTAGTCTTAAATTTGCCAAGAAGCGCCTTGGTGATGTGCTTAGCGCTTATAAAAACAATGAAAGTAAAAAAGCCTATCAATATGCTGTAGAAGCCTATCTTGAAGGTTTTGAGCTGGTTGAACAAAATATTAATGCATTAGACCAACCTCTCAGGCTTGAAATAGAAATTGCTATGACTGATTTACGCAATAAAATTCGCGCCGATGAAAGTATTGATGTGATTGAAAATGAGATTAAACTGATTAATGAGAAGCTAGATATTGCCGACGAATTACTGAGTAGTACAAGTTTGTCCGGTGGTGCGGCTTTTGCCAGTGCATTTTTTATTTTATTGCGTGAAGGTTTGGAAGCACTGTTAATTGTTGCTGCATTAGCAGCGTTCTTAGTTAAAACTAAACGTAAGGATGGTCTGTTTTATATTCATGTCGGATGGGTTGGTGCGTTAGTGCTTGGAGTATTTACCTGGTGGGCATCAGTTTCTCTGGTTGATATATCAGGCGCATCCCGAGAAATAACAGAAGGCGTTGCAGCTATTGTTGCAACAATAGTTTTACTTTATGTCGGGTTCTGGATGCATGACAAAACCAGTGCCGCTAAATGGAAAAAATTTATAGACGACAGCATGCATAAAGCGCTTACATCAGGAACACTTTGGACCTTGGCTGGTTTATCTTTTATTGCTGTGTATCGTGAAGCCTTTGAAACTATTTTATTTTATCAAGCCTTGTGGGCACAAACTAATGAAGCAGGAAAAACGATGGGCTTAAGTGGTTTTATTACAGCTGTTGCTTTTCTGGTTGTGCTTGGTTGGTTAATTATGCGTTATAGTGTGCGCTTACCACTTCGACAGTTTTTTGCAGTGACCGGTGGCCTTATGTTTGTGTTGGCCGTTATCTTTGCAGGTAAAGGAATAGCAGCATTACAAGAAGCGGGTTTAATAGTTTCCAATCCTGTTAACTTTGTGCGTATTGATTTACTGGGAATTTATCCAAATCTACAGGGTTTACTAGTGCAGCTGGGTTTAATAATTATTGCATTGATCCTGTGGAATAAAAAATCATCATCTATATAAATATATTTGGAATTAAATAAAATGTCCGGTTGTGGCTGTGAAATTGAAATAACAGATAAAGAGCAGAAGGGTACTTTAATTACCCTATTAGCCATAAATGGCTTTATGTTTGTGTTTGAAATTGGTCTCGGCTGGTATGCACAATCAACCGGTTTGATTGCAGATTCATTAGACATGCTTGCTGATGCTATTGTATATGCAATAGGTTTATATGCTATCGGTAAAAGCTTGCAACATAAAGCCAATGCAGCTCTTGTTAGTGGTTACTTTCAAGGGCTGCTGGGATTAATGATTCTGATTGATATTATTCGTCGTGTCTTTGTGGGCAGTGAACCCGTTTCATTATTAATGTTGATGGTTGGTGTTATTGCATTGATTGCCAATATTTATTGTTTACGGTTAATAGATAAACATAAGGACGGTGATGTACACATGCGCGCCAGCTGGATTTTTTCTAAGAATGATGTAATAGCCAATACAGGCGTTATTCTTGCTGGTCTATTAGTATTGCTACTTGAATCACGGTGGCCAGATCTGATTATTGGTACTTTAATTGCTCTGGTAATTCTTAATGGTTCGCGCTTAATCATTAAGGATGCACGAAGTGAGCTTAACAGTAGCGAATCTATAGAGAGTGACGCAAGTGTATCCGATTGCAAGGATAGCGCCTAAAGCTAAAAGTAAAATGACCGCTCATAATCACCACTCATTTGACTCAAGCTCTAAACGTATCGGCGTTGCTTTTTTTCTCAATTTCTCTTTCACAATTATTGAATTTATCGGTGGTGTTTTAACAAACAGTACCGCCATTATGGCAGATGCCGTGCATGACTTAGGTGATACTTTATCTATTGGTCTTGCCTGGCTGCTCAGTAAAATCAGTCATAAGCGGCCAGATGGTGATTTTACCTATGGTTACTATCGACTGTCACTGCTAGCGGCATTGATTAATGGTGTCGTTCTTGTTGCAGGCTCAATTTGGGTATTATCAATGGCGATCCCTAGATTAATGGCACCCGAAATGCCGTCTGCTGAAGGCATGTTCTGGTTAGCTATTTTGGGTGTAGGGGTTAACGGCTTCGCTGCCTGGAAACTGAGTAAAGGAAAAACCCTGAATGAGCAAGTGCTCAACTGGCATTTATTGGAAGATGTGCTGGGTTGGGTTGCTGTACTCATTGTAAGCATCATGTTGATGTTTTTTGACTTGCCAATTTTAGATCCGATTCTTTCAATCGGTTTTACGCTATTTATTTTGATTAATGTGATTAAAACTATTACTCAGACGATCAAGATATTTTTGCAATCATCACCAGATAAAAAAGTGCTGGAAGATATCCGTAATAAACTCATCTCACTTGATCATGTGAATGCGATACATCATATGCACTTATGGTCATTGGATGGTGAGCGACATGTTTTCACGGCACACCTGGAAATTGATCAGATGATTTCTGCTCAACAACAGAAAACCATTAAACAGGAAGTTAGTCATCAGCTTTCTGGGTTTTCTCTGGCACATACAACTATAGAGTTTGAGTTGCCAGAAGAAATCTGCAGGGATGATTAACTGTTTAAATTGTCCTTAGATGAAATGATCATTGAAACTGAAATAGTTACATGAATGTACCGATATTGTCATTTGTATGTGTGCTTTATCACTTACTTTATAGTAGTGTCTAAATTAATATAAAGACATTGATAAATATAAGGGAATATATTAGGGTTTATATCATCAGTGGTTTACATAAGATATTGAGCGTATATGTTATTGTTTGAGTTTAAAAGAAATGTCTCATATAAATATATTGCTATATTTATATGTATGTCATTTTTATTAATCAATACGTTAAATAATTTAATACAAGACACAGCATGCAGCGATGATATCGAATCCGTTAGGCACGTGTTTGGCAGTAATATAGTTAGCGATACACCTCAGCCTCTTCAGCATGGTTCAGAAAACAAAATTAATAGTATCTCGTATGATGTAACCAATTGTGTCTGTGATATAACATGCGATTGTTGTCATGTTTTAATGGTTACAATGACTTCGGAAAATTCTTTTATAAATAAAAAGCCCAATCAAGGAAACATAACTACTTCTAACTTTGTTTCTCTTGCTTATATTTCCAATTCAGATAACCCACCTCCTATTTTTATTTAGTCCCAGTTCTTAATTAAATATTTTTTATTTAAATACATAGTATTTAACAAGTATTTTTGTGGTCTTTATTTTTTTCTTGTTAATTAAATAATCAAACTCTAATTACATCAAATGAGGATATCTCATGCAACGACGTGAATTTTTAAAATCAAGTTTGGTAGGCTCAACCGCATTTGCATTATCTGGTTTAACACTACTAAATTCTAAAAATGTAAATGCAAGCACCACAGCAATTAGCCTTACGGCTGAAGGCACTAATAAAACGATGGTGAATGGAACTTCTATTTTTATCTGGCAGTTTAATGATGCCAATGGAACGGGACCCGGCGCACTCGCTTCCGGCATAGCGGTAAACGAAGGCGATTCGGTGAATGTAACCGTAACCAATAATCTTGATAGAGACATCAATTTTGTGATCCCGGGTGTTATGGTAAATACACCTTCTGTTTCTCCAGGCTCATCTCATACTTACAGTTTCACCGCGCCTGCTGCGGGAAGTTATTTATATACTGATGATATGAATGGTGAAGTCGGCAAGGCTATGGGCTTAGCTGGTCCAATGGTGGTGATGCCAGGAAATAGCTCGAATAACCTATATAGTGGCGGCCCAGCTTTTGATCGACAGTACACATTATTTATGAGTGATTTGGATGATCGCCTGAACAGTGCGGTTGCCAATGGTGGAAGTTACGATATGAATAATTACGAACCTAATTTCTTTTTTGCTAATGGTTTGAGTTATCCAGATACCAAAACGGGTGGTGATACGCTGGTAACTATGGGTGTCGGTGAAGATGTTGCTATTCGTTTTGTGAATGGTGGCTGTATTACTTATCCCATGCATTTTCATGGTTACCACGTGAATGTGGTGAGCCGTGACCGTGTTGTCGAAACTCTAGTTGTTGAAAAAGATACGGTTCAAGTTGAATTGTCCTCCTGTGTTGATGTGATTCTGCCTGTCGCCCAGGCAGGTATCTTTCCATTGCATACTCATTATGTGCCTGGCGTAACAGCGGGCGGCGTGTACCCCAATGGCGGCCTCATTTTAATGAGCGCCTCTTAACCCATTGCGAATACAGCATATATAAAAAATTCGAGGAGAATGAACATGTTTGAATTAAAAAAAGTAAAAATGATGCGTTGGGGTGGTGATAACGACGGTGGCCGGTGGGGCGGTGGTTCAGGTGGTGGCGGTACAGGCGGTGGTAGTGCTACGGGCGGTCGTACTTTCACTTTCCTGCCTGCGCCCACATCTGTTAATGTAAGGATGGAAGGAAGTGCAACTATGGCGAATGGTGCATCAATCCGCACCTGGTCATTTGGTGGTGGATTTAATAATGATCGCACTGTGCCCAGTCCAGTGTTTGAAGCCAATCAAGGTGAAGATGTAAGGATTACGCTAAATTCGATGATGGAACACAGTATTCATTTTCATGGCCTGGATGTAGATCAACAAAATGATGGCGTTCCGGCGACATCTTTTGCAGTTGGTGGTATGGGTAATTCAAACTCTTATACTTATAGATTTAATGCTCCACATGCAGGTACATACATGTATCACTGTCATGTAGATACCCATAAACATTTTGAAATGGGTATGTTCGGTACGGTTATTATTCGACCTACTGATGGCAGCACAAATCGCGCCTGGGATAATGGGCCAACTTTTGATAAAGAATATATCTGGCAACTAACCACCTTTGATACTTCATGGCATAGTGGTGGTATGGGAGGTATGGGAGGAGGTGCTGTATTACAACGATACCGCCCAAACTATTTTATGATAAATGGAAAAGATGGAGCTAATGCTCAAAATGACTCTGCAACTGCTATTAGTGCTGGGGCCGGTCAGAAAGTATTGGTCCGTATAAATGGTACCAGCTATTTGCCGGGTATTGTCCGAATGGGTGGGCTACCTTTTGAAGTTATCGCGTCCGATGGTCGGCCTTTGGCTCAATCATTTATAGCAACTGAAGTTATGTGCGCTCCAGGTGAACGATATGACATTATTTTGACAATGCCTTCATCAGGTCAATATACCGGTAGCATTGAATACCGAGATATTCGTAACGGAAAAACATTGGGCAGCGCAACAACAACGTTAACGGTTGTTTGATATTTTTATATGAAATACCTTCACATTTTTTGTGAAGGTATTTTATTTTTATTAAATGAAGCTAACTATCGTTTATACTATCAATGATTGGGCAACCATCTTTACTTCCACGGCATAGGTTAAGCAGTAATTGAAGTTCATTACGTAAAGTAGTAAGTTCAGTAAGCTGTGTTTCTACATGTTCTAGCTTATCTGCAGTGAGTTGTCTAACACTGTTTTTTGCATGCTGTGGATCTTCTCGCATACTGAGTAAATTTTTAATTTCTTCCAAACTAAAATTCATTCCTTGTGCACGTTTTATAAATTTTAATTTTGAAATGTCTTTATCTGTGTATTGTCGTACCCCTGATACATTGCGAGAAATATGACTTAACAAGCCGAACTTTTCATAATAACGTAGCGTATCTGCGGTCATGCCAGTTTGTTGTGTTACTTCACCAATTTTATACATTACGTTCATGCCATTATTTGTCAGTTAAATTATAAAAAAGTACTCATTCAATAAATATAGCCCAGTTAAAACTAAAACAAAACCAGCCACTATTTCAAAGGCCTTTTGATAACGAGAAAGTATATTTAATGACTCTAACCAGCCCATACTCCATGCACCTAATATAACGGGAATACTTCGACCTATAGCAAAAGATAACAGCAAGGAAAACCCAAAACTTATAGAACCAATGGCTGCACTGGCGGTGAGTGTTACTAATAGTGCAGGAGTGCAGAAGGGGCATACTGCAACAGAAAATGGAATGCCTAATAAAAAAGCACCCCAGATACCGGTCACCTTTTTTGCTTTAACGCCAAACCAGGGTAAACGAATATTAAGTAAGCCAGACCACATTAAACCCATGATGATGAGTACAGGGCCTAATAATAAACCCCATTGACGTCCCATAATATTTTGTACCCATTCTCCGCCCATTGCTGCCGCGACACCTAGGGAAACATGTGTAACGATCATTCCAGCGATAAACGCAGTGCCCATTAATTTGGCACGTTTTTCTTCATGGGCCTTGGTTACGTAGGCGAGTATAACCGGCACAGATGCAAATGATACGGGGTTGAAACTAAAGACAAAACCGGCCAGAAATGCCAAACCAATACCTGCCCAGCTTGCCTCGGTTAATACCTGTTTAAATTCATCAATGTTAATTTCAAGGTTAGGTACCAGTAAAAATAGCGCCAGAGAAAACAATAAAATAGCAGTGAGGTAGGGGCTGCCTTTGGCTGCTCTGTTTAAAAGTTGAAGGCTGTCTTTATCTATTCCTTTATAAGCGGCAATCGCCATGGGAGCCGTAAACAGAGAAGCAAATAAAAGTCCGGATAATATAGCAAAGCCAATTGAACCTAATGTAATAGACATACCGCCGACAATAACAACCAAGGGAAGAGTGCAGGCGGGCAAAGTTAATCCGAGTTTGATTGCATGAGGGATATCCTTCTTATATGGTAACAACTTAAAAAATTCCAGATGTGGTACGGGAATATAAATAAATCGTGATATCAGATAAATGATCGCCATCACCGACAAAATAATACTAGGTAAGGTTTCAGACCATTGAGGTGGCTCACTAAGCAACACAGCCGTTGTTAATAATATGATAAGTAAAAGGCTGCGGCTTAACCAGATAGTAATTAAATTTTGGCAACAGCGTTTTTTTTCAGATTGACTTAATTTCACTGAATACAGTGTATGGCTGGCTATGGTGCAAGGTTCAAAAAAGGCGAGTAGTCCTAGTGCCATGGAGGTGAGTAATAACAGCGTGATCATCGTTTATTTTCCTCTGCAAGACGTGCGAGTAATTCTGTTCTTAACTTACTCACTGATGGTAGGCTGGTAAACACAAGTTCATCATTAATCGAAATAGCAGGAGTCGATAATACGCCGAGTTGCACGGCATGATCTAGCTCATCAAGAATATTCACTTCATTCCATTGAATGGCATCGCCCCCTAGTTCTTCAACCAGCTTGTGTAGTATTTCTTTTGTATGGCTGCACTTACTGCAGCCAGGGGATGAAAAAATCTCAACCTTGATCATTATTGTCGCCTAAATGTTTTGTTTATCATGCTTTATGATTCCACAATAACACTTGGAGTTGACTCTAGGTCAAGCTGATTTTGAAGAGAATTTAACAGGTAATTTTTTACTGTTTAATTATCTCAAAATATCAGTCTATTAATGCTGTGTTCATTGAGTTATCTGGGTATAAAGCATTTAGTAGTACAAGTGTTTGTGCCGGTATTGCTCAAGCTCATTGATTGTTATTTCGATTTCAAAATATCAAATCGTGGTATCAGACCCGCTTTCGAATGAAGGCACTTAGAAGTAGCTTTAGTTAGTTCTTTCTTCGTCAGTATTGAGTAAAGTTCGTATCTATATCGTGCTCTAATAATGTTTCAACAATAGGACAATGATGTTCATTATTGCCAGAGTTGCATTCACTGATTAGCTTATTCAGCGTATCACGTAAAGACTGTAAATCTCTGATTTGGTCTTCTATCATGTTACGCTTTGTTTCGGCACGAGTTCTGACGTCTTCACAATGGCCATCACCAATTTTCAGTAATTCTGCAATCTCTTTCAAACTAAAGCCCAAGCGTTGAGCGCGTTTGATGAAAGTGATGTTTTCAGCTGTTTTAATCGGGTATTGTCGAAAGCCATTTAATGGCGTGGTTGGTTCATCTATTAAGCCAATACGCTGGTAATAGCGAATGGTTTCTAGATTCACACCAACAAGTTTTGCCAGACGACCGATAGTCAGGTTGTCTTGATTTACCTTTGATTTGCTCATAATTTAGATGCCTCTTGACTCTGTACTTAGGTACGGAGTTTATACTGTGTTTATTAAAAATCAAATTGAGGTTTAAAAATGGTGTGGATTAGCAGGATTTTTGATAAGGGCGGTGCACTAGGGGCATTTGTTGCGGCGATGGGCTGTGCGTCTTGTTTCCCGGTATTAGGCTCGTTGGGTGCTGCATTAGGCATGGGTTTTTTAGCACAGTATGAAGGTATTTTTATTAATACTTTATTACCTGTCTTTGCTGCTATTGCACTAGGCGCGAATCTAATTGCCTTTTTCTCTCATAAAATTTGGTATCGCACATTGTTTGGAATTGCAGGGCCAATAATGGTGCTGTTAACGATGTATCCATTCTGGGCGTATTACTGGAGTACGTACCTGTTGTATACAGGAATTATGCTGATGCTGGTAGTTGCGCTTTGGGATATTTTCTTGCCGCCAAAAAAAATGTGTATAAATTAAGGTATTGAATGATGTCAGATTGTTGTTCTTCATCTTGTGAGAGTAAACCTAAAACACAAAAACGTGAATGTCCCGCATGTCACCAGGTCGCGTTGGATGTATCGAAAAGAACGATATTGCAGCATATAAAGAACGTATGGCGCTACGAATTCAGTGGCAATCAATATTTTTTCTGCCGAACCAAGGGTTGTGATGTTGTTTACTTTTCTGAAAATGACGAGACGATAAATAAAGCAGATATAAGAACACGTATTGGCATTAAAGAACAAGATGATAACGCAATAATATGTTATTGCTTTGGTGTTAATAAGGCTGTTGCGTCAACAGACAAAAGGGTAAAAGAATTTGTTGTAGAACAAACAAAGGAATCGACTTGTACGTGTGAAACGACCAATCCATCTAGTCGATGCTGCTTAAAAGATTTTCCCAAATCTAAATAGAGAGATTCGCATGGGTAAAGAAATCATACTAGAGTCAGCCATAACATGTCCTAAGTGCGACCATAAAGAAATTGAAGTAATGCCAACTGATGCATGTCAGTGGTTTTATGAGTGTAAAAATTGTGGTGCTTTGCTTAAACCAGAAAAAGGTGACTGTTGCGTATTTTGCTCATATGGCTCGATACCGTGCCCGCCAATTCAGAAGAGAGAAGGCTGTTGTTTCTTTCCGTAGAATAGACTTAAGGAAGAACGGGTCAGGTCTTGCGTTTTGCCTATTAGAAAGAGCCTGCTAATTAACAGGATTTTTACCTTCATTACAAGATATTACTAATTAACGAGTTTTC
>Ga0316204_10000942_pt1 | contig 90329 bp, 95 predicted proteins | sample 6monrhotite_MG_2_FD_205661 | JGI IMG/M metagenome (GOLD analysis project Ga0316204, IMG submission 205661) | Microbial mat bacterial communities from mineral coupon in-situ incubated in ocean water Damariscotta River, Maine, United States -... | ecosystem: Environmental > Aquatic > Marine >... | reverse complement strand
CACACTTTTAATAGCCAATATCGGCTAATTAAAAGGAGACAGATGATGTCTAGTTTACGTCAAGAAATGATTGAGCTTATGGTGCTCAAAGGGTTTGCTGTTAATACCCAAAAAACCTACCTTCACCACATGACTCAACTCGCAAAACACTTTCATCAAAGCCCCGATAAGATTAATGAAGACCAACTTCGGCAATACCTTTTACATTGTCATCAAGTTAAACAGTGGTCTTACAGCAGTTGCCGACAGTTTATTCATGCGGCTCGATTTATGTTTGATCAAGTGCTTGAGCGAGCTATCTCTAAGGGTAAATTACCTTTCCCCAAAAAAGAAGAAAAGATCCCCGAATTACTGAGTCATAAAGATGTCCACCGGATCTTAGATTGTTGCACTGATTTAAAATACCTCACCAGTTTAAAACTCGCTTACGGTACTGGAATGCGAGTGAGTGAAATCAGTCAATTGAAGGTGAGAGATCTGGATGGTGAAAGAGACGTTATCCGGATCTTAAATGCGAAAGGAAAGAAGGATCGAGAAATTGATTTTACCGATGGGATCAAAAGTATATTGCGAACTTATTGGCGAGAGTATCACCCCGTAAGTTGGTTGTTTTATGCTCGAACCCCGCAATCATCTTTGACAAAAGGCAGTTTTCAAAGAGCTTATTCTCGGGCTAAATTAAAAGCTGAAGTTCATAAACTAGGGGGCATTCATGGGCTGCGTCATGCTTATGCGACCCATCAATTAGAAAGCGGTATGCCGGTAACGCAACTGCAACACCAGTTAGGTCATGCTCAAGTAAGTACGACACTCCGCTATACTCGCTGGATAAAATGTCAGTTCAACCATAAAGGGGATACGTTTGATTTATTAAAAAATAATCAGCTCACATGAGCCAAACATTGTGGAAGCAAGTGCTGACACAAGGATTAAGTCAAACAAGCCAATCATTTAACAGCCAACAACTAAAAGTTTTTTCACACCTTACACGGTGTAAAACTGAAGCCGCTGGTGTTGAAATTTATGCTTGTGATGATTGCGGTTATCAAATGCAATCACTTCGCTCTTGTCGAGATAGACATTGTCCGAGTTGTCAGTACCGCTCAACGATCAAGTGGTGTGAAGCCAGACGAGGTGATATTTTGCCAGTCACTTATTATCATTTGGTGTTCACCTTACCAAGTGAAATCAATGGTTGGGTGAGTTGTTATCCTGAAGTGATCTATCGATTGTTGTTTGAAAGTGTTTGGCATACGCTCTGTCAATTTGGTCAGGATAAAAAGCGCTTAAATGGTCAGCTTGGAATGTTATCGGTGCTCCATACCTGGGGTCAATCTTTATCGCGTCATGTGCATTTACATTGTTTAGTGCCGGGCGGCGCTCTTGGTGATGATGGAAACTGGCACTGGGCTAAAAGCAATTACTTGTTTCCAGTGAAAGCACTATCGAGGAAACTTCGTTAGCCGTTTACGTGAAGCGAAGCAGCAAGGATTGATGAATAAGATCCCCGATGACACGTTTAACGAAACACTTAACCAACTGATGGATAAACCTTGGGTGGTTTATACCAAGGCAGCAACTTACGGGCATGATAAATTAATTGATTATCTGGGGCGATATACTCGGCGAATTGCATTAACCCCCAATCGGTTAATGAGTCTAAATGATAATCAAGTCCTTTTAAAATATCACGATTATCGTGATGGCAAAAACAAAGTGATGAGCCTATCCAGCGAAGAGCTATTAAGGCGTTATGCCCTTCATATCCTACCAAAAGGATTTATGCGGGTTCGCTATCATGGATTTTTAGCGAATGCGGTTAGAGCAGAAAAACTTCAGGCGATCAGACGAGCATTAAACGTCATTAAAGTCGTCGTTGAGGATGAAAAGCCACTGGTGAAAGGAAACCCTTGTTGTCCTGACTGTGGTAAAAATCATTGGCATTATGTTGGAGTCATTAAGCGCCTTCGTTGGAAACCAGGATGATGATATTAAAGTCAGAAAAAATGAAGTGTATTAAACACGGTCATTGACTGTGGATCTCGCTTGCGCTAAACCTAAAAATCGGGCAATCTTATAGCCTAAATGAATGGCTATTATTGAATTGGCAGTGCTAGGAAAGGCAAAAGAGATGAGAAATCCTGCCTAAAAGGATCACTGAGCACAATAAGCTCAGTGATAGAATAAACAAAAACCATTAATAGTATTTAAACTATGTGCCAACGCGGCACAGTTCAACAGAGATTTATATTGATTAAAAATCAACATAAATACTTAAGAGTTATTGATGAAATAACTTTCGTAAATATTGACGAGATACAAGTAAAAAACCAGTTTGGAAGTCTTTCAGCTTCTAGGGATAACTCCTGTACTTTGAAATAACATATTGTTGCAAACTTCGCCGATATGAGTCGAATTAATTATTTCGAAAGTTATTTTTGGTGCGGAATGTGAGTCATATGTTCACCAATAATTAGTTAACCGTTGCAAATCTGTTAGATAAAATTAAGTAGGTACTGAAAAAAATAAGTTAAATAGTAGATTAACCGCCCACCAACGCCAACAATACCCCCGCTGCGACAGCAGACCCCAATACACCAGCAACATTTGGTCCCATCGCGTGCATCAGTAAAAAATTATGCGGATTAGCTTCTAAACCGATTTTATTTGCCACGCGTGCCGCCATAGGGACTGCAGAAACCCCCGCTGCACCAATTAGCGGGTTGATTGGATCTTTGGATAGTTTATTCATTAATTTTGCCATTAATACGCCTGTTGCAGTTCCTATTGAAAAGGCGACTGCACCGAGCGCTAATATACCTATAGTTTCATAATTCAAAAATTCATCTGCACTTAATTTTGAACCAACGCCTAAGCCTAGAAATATCGTGACTATATTGATCAATTCATTTTGTGAGGTTGAACTCAATCGCTCGACTACGCCTGATTCACGCATTAAATTACCAAAACAAAACATCCCGACTAACGGCGTGGCAGTTGGTAGGAAGAAAATCGTTAAAAGTAAAACGGCTAACGGGAAAATAATTTTTTCGATTTTGGTTACATGACGGAGTTGCACCATTTCTACCTTTCTTTCTTTTTCAGTTGTTAGGGCGCGCATAATTGGTGGTTGAATGATCGGGACTAATGCCATATAAGAATAGGCAGCTACCGCGATGGCTCCTAATAATTGTGGCGCTAGTTTTGATGCAAGAAAAATTGCTGTGGGTCCATCTGCGCCACCAATAATAGCAATTGCCGAAGCATCTTGAATAGAAAACTCGATCCCCGGTATTGCATTTAAAGCGATTGCTCCAAATAATGTCGAAAAAATTCCAAACTGGGCAGCAGCACCAAGCAAAAGCATTTTGGGATTAGCAATCAAAGCGCCAAAGTCAGTCATCGCGCCAACACCCATAAAAATAATCAGCGGGAAAACACCGGTCTTGATACCGACATCGTAAACATAATGAAGTAGCCCTCCAGCTTCAGTAAAACCGGCAATGGGAATATTAGTTAAAATCGCCCCAAAACCTATTGGGACTAATAATAGTGGCTCAAAATTTTTCGAAATGGCAAGAAAAAGTAGCCCCCCTCCCACTAACATCATAACGACCTGACCTAATTCAAAATTGGCAAGACCGGTTGAATTCCAAAGAGTATTTAACAATTCCATAATGAACTAACCCAAACTCAATAGGCATTCGCCAACACAAACCGCATCACCTTCTTTAATATGAATGGCTGTGACTTTTCCAGCATTGACGCAACGAATTTCAGTTTCCATTTTCATTGCTTCCATGATAATAACTACATCACCGGCTGCTACTTGATCACCGATATTTACAACCAATTTAAAAATATTTCCTGCAAGTGGGGCATCGAGCGATTTTTCGGTACTACTTGGTTTCGATGGTAGATGTTGATTTGGTTCAGATGAAGAAATATTTTCTATTTGACCGGTCGGAGCAACCACTACTTGGTAAACTTTGCCATCCACTTTTACCGAATAATTTTCAACAGCGGATATATTGTGAGTTTGAATATTTGGATTATTTTTTTGAAGATCACTTTTTTGTGGCTTAGGTTCAAATGCATCGGGATTATTTCTATTTTCTAAAAACTTTAATCCAATTTGTGGAAACAGCGCATAAGTTAAAACATCGTCGATCACTTCATCAGCTAGAGTAATATTTTTTTCGATAGCCAACTTTTTTAATTCTGTGGTAAGAGAATTTACTTCGGGCGACAATAGATCGGCGGGTCGGCAGGTAATAACATCCTCACCATTTAAAACCTTTTGTTGCAATTCTGAGTTAACCGGAGCGGCAGTTTTGCCATATTCGCCTTTTAAAACCCCAGCCGTTTCTTTTGTGATCGATTTGTAACGCTCTCCCATTAAAACATTCAACACTGATTGAGTTCCGACAATTTGCGACGTAGGCGTGACTAGAGGAATGTAACCTAAATCTCTACGCACTTTAGGTATTTCGTTGAGCACTTCATCAAATCGATCGGCAGCGCCTTGCTCTTTCAATTGACTTTCCATGTTGGTTAACATACCGCCAGGAACTTGAGCGGTTAAGATCCGAGCATCAATACCCTTTAAACTCCCTTCAAATTGGGCGTATTTTTCTCTGACATCTCTAAAATAACTGGCAACTTCAGCGAGTTTATTAAGATCCAAACCAGTGTCACGGGAAGTACCCTCGACAATCGATACAATCGTTTCAGTTGCTGAATGCCCATAAGTCATACTCATGGAGGATATTGCACTATCAATAACGTCTATATTGGCGTCAATCGCTTTCATATGGGTCGCGACACTCAAGCCGGTGGTGGCATGACAATGCAAAGCGATCGGGATCGAGACGGTTTTTTTGAGTTTGCCAATAAGTTCAGCGGCGACATAAGGTTTTAATAGTCCAGCCATATCCTTAATGCAAAGAGAGTGCGCACCAAGATCTTCAAGTTGTTTTGCCATAGTCAACCAGCCTTCGAGATTGTGAACGGGACTGACGGTGTAACTTAACGTACCTTGCGCATGAGCGCCGACTTTGACCGCTGACTTAATCGAACTTTGCATATTGCGCACATCATTCATGGCGTCGAATATTCGAAAGACATCGACACCATTTATATGGGCTCTTTCGACAAATTTTTCGACCAGATCATCGGCATAATGGCGATAACCTAAGATATTTTGTCCACGAAATAGCATTTGCTGCTTAGTTTTAGGCATGACCTTTTTGAGTGCTCGAATGCGATCCCAAGGATCTTCGCCTAAATAACGAATACACGAATCAAAAGTTGCCCCACCCCAAGATTCAATTGACCAAAAACCAATTTCATCCATTAAAGGCGCGATCGGCAGCATATCTTCAAGACGCATGCGAGTAGCGAGTAGCGATTGGTGCGCATCTCTTAAGACCAGCTCTGTTATACCTAGTGGCTGCATTGCGCTTTGTGAATTTTGATTCGGCGTTGACATAATGCTAATCCTTAAATTCTATTTGATTGTAATTTTACTGATGTTTTTTACGGTATTGACTTATTGCGGCTGAAATTGCGGCAATTATTGGTGTCGAAGTTTCATTGTCGATGGAATTGGGTGTTGGACTCAATCCAGAGAGTGGCGTTTGATCGGGAAACCGCGAAGCCAAAGGTGATATCAGTGTTTTAATGACACCAATTAATAAGCCCAAAAATCCGAAGACAAACCCCATACCCACGAGCATCAAGGTGGCAGCCTGGTAAAAAAGTTGAGTTGATTCTTGCAATATCTACTCCTGAACGAGCCAAATGATCTAAGGTCAGAATACCGCTTATTGGCGGATGATGGTACCACTTTCTAGGTCAATAATTTGAGATGGTCGTTGACCACAACAACGCCCCGCGATAACTTTGTCGACTTTTATTAGCATTTGATTACGTATACGTGAAACTTGCGTTGAAGTCGGTTTGGTATTTAAGTTACAGCTAGTAGACACTATTGGTCTTCCTAGCATTTTACATAACCTTCTGGCGACTGGATTGGTGGTTATTCGTACCGCTAGTTTTTGATATTCGCCGCTCAATAATTGGGATACTCCCGGATCTTTTTCGATTAACCAGGTGGTCGCACGTGGAGAGCCTTGCTTAATTTGGTTAATTTGTGCGGAACTGAGCGGTGAGAGTAACGGAAAAGCCTGTTGAATCTCGCTGACTAAGATTATCAGCCCTTTTTTATAAGAGCGATTTTTAATCAAGAGCAAATGTTCAATCGCTGTTAAGTTAATGGCATCGCACCCAAGTCCGTAAACCGATTCGGTTGGATAAGCGATCACCCCACCAGATTTTAACGATTTAAGAGTGAAACGCAGTTGCCAATGATTCATTGCAAGCAAAAAAACAGGGTTATTTGAGAGACGCTTGTAATTGGGCGTCTTTATCCATAACAGCTTGGGCATTGGCTGCGCGGTCATCAGCTACCGCTTTTGCAATAACTGGATCAGCGATAGCCAACATTTGTGCTGCTAAATAGGCGGCATTTTTAGCACCTGCTTTACCTATGGCAACAGTCGCAACGGGAACTCCTGCGGGCATTTGAACGGTAGAAAGCAACGCATCCTGACCTTTTAATGGACCGCCATCCATCGGAACGCCAATAACCGGCTTAGTGGTTAATCCGGCAACTGCCCCTGCTAAGTGTGCAGCTAAGCCAGCCGCACAAATAAATACTGCGCAACCTCTAGTTTCTGCGTCTTTAACGTAATCATGAGTCGCGGCTGGTGTACGATGGGCTGATGTGACTTTTACTTCGGCTTTAATGCCTAAATCAGACAGTATATTCAGTGTATTTTGCATACAAGGCCAGTCGGAATCTGACCCCATTAGAATTGCTACAAAAGTGTTACTCATTTTATTAACCTAGATTGATTTCTGCTGATGGCTAATTATACGGAACTAAGTATCTAATAAAAATAGCTAATTAATATGATTGGCAAATATTGTGTCGCGCGAGCGTATTGGTAGTTTACTCAAAAATAAACTGAAAACCGTATAAATCCGATCCAGCCACTTCGGTTTTAAAATGAATATGAACTTCTGATTCTGGTGGCATTAAATCATTCACCGATTCAGCGTCTAAATAATCTGAAGGTTTAAACCCTTTCACCAAAACTTGTTTATCGTCTTTATTGCTAAAGGCTATTTTTATCGTTGGATAGGGTTGTGCGAAAGTTGCTTCATTGATTAATAAAACTTTGACGTCTAAAACATTTTCTAAATCTTCATCTGGCACGAGTTGTCTTTGTAGGAGCTTGATTTTACTTACGTCTCTTTTAGGTTTTAAATCACAGGGCAAATAGCCGCAAATTGAAGTGATTGTTCCGCCCCAAGTGTCACTCCAAGCCAGTGATTGTCGATTGTTCCAGACGCTGCTTAATCCGATAATGAGCAATATCAGCAGCGTAGCAGCGATCAGTTTTGATTTTATGCCCGAACGATTATCAGAAACCATTTCCTCGAACTCATCGAGAGGATCAGGTTCATAATCGGTATCTTGCATTTGCTCGCTTAGTTGATCTGAAAGTTCATCGAAAGTGTCTGTGTCATGCATAAATTCATCTGATTCGATGACTTCTTGATCATAGTTTAATGGATCTTCTTCATCTTCCGCCGCTTGTTCTTCATATTCGGTTTGAGCCTCGTAATACTCATCTTCTAACTCTTCTGTGGCTTCACCAATATGATGTTCATCGTGTTCAAGATAAACTTCATCAGGTGTTGCTTCATATTCGTTAAGGTCTTCTTTTGTCGATAGCCTTTCCGTATCTGCTTCGTCAATTTTTAATTCTGACTCCTCTAGTTCCGCGTCATCTAATTCTAAGTCATCGAGTTCTTCATCAAAAATGGATGTTTCAGGTTCATGTTCAAAATCATCTTCTGAAAGAACTGGATCAGAAAGGGATTCGATCTCATGTTGTTCTGTAAAGGTCGGTTGGGAAGTAGGTTCATTTTCCAACAAATTTTCTTCTAATAAGTCTTCTGAAAACTCTTCAACTAGAATGCTTTCTTGGTTTGGTTCTATCTTAGCTTTTTCGGGATCTTCTGATGAAATGCTGTCAGAGTTTTCATTACGCTCAGGTATTTCAAATCCCACTGTGCCTTGTGTGGAATCATGCCGGGTTTTCAAGTCTCTTTCAGGCTGATTTGGGGAAGGTTCATCGATTTCTGTGTGAGCAATTTCAGGCTTATCGGTTGTCTGTTTCGTGAAGTTTGTTTCAGGCTGTAGTGAGCTGGTTGCTATAGGTTTAGTTTCTGCTGTATTGGAAGATGTTTCGCGAGTGGGAACGGGCGTTGACGCCATCGTCTTTAATGGAGTATGACTTGCGGCAGAGAGCTTTTTTGATCGTTCAAGCATATAATCAGTTGCTTGAAAGATAGCTAAACACGCGCCACAACGAACCTTGCCATTAGCCAAAGCCAGCAATTCATCAGTGACTTTAAATGCTGTACTACAAGTAGGACAGCGAGTATAGAGTGCTTTTTCTTCCACTTTCATTGTCTTCCATTTTCTAATTTTTTTGTTTTGCTATTTTATTTTGGTGCCGGTTAATCGACTCCATTCTTCTTTGTAAACTGGTTGTTGCATATCAAACCATTTAAGATACGCGTTTCTGGTAACCTCGGTCTGGTTATCTAATATACCAGAAAGTGCTATGTTTCCGTTAGTTTCGCAATGATCGGCAATATTCTCTGAAAGCTCAACTAAAGGTCCAGCAAGAATATTGGCGACTACAATGTCTGTCACGATGTCGCTAATTGCAGACGGGTAACCCACTACCAATCGTCCATCCAACACTTGATTACGTTTAGCATTCTCTTTGGTTGCGAGTATCGCCTGAGGATCGATATCAACAGCATAGACTTTAATCGCACCTAATTTAAGCGCCGCAATCGCCAATATACCAGAACCGCAGCCATAATCGATCAATGTTTTGCCTCGTAAATCAACCGAATCAAGCCACTCTAGACAAAGAGCTGTGGTTGGATGAGTTCCTGTACCGAAAGCCAATCCCGGATCGAGCATCACGTTGACGGCATTTTCATCAGGGACAGGTTTCCAGCTGGGGCAAACCCATAAATTTGAGCCAAATTTCATCGGCTCAAATAGATCCATCCACTCTCTTTCCCAATCCTTATCTTCAATCAGCTCGAATTTTTCGGCAGAGCTTTCAGAAGATAGTGGATTCGATTGCCAGTCCTCTAAAATAGCTTTTGTATCAATTTCAGCATCAAATAATAACATCATTTGAATATCTTTCCATAAGGGGGTTTCGCCGGGGGCTGGCTCTAAAATAGGAATATCTTTGGCGTCCATTAAGGTGACTGATAAAGCCCCCATCTCTAGCATGACATCGCCAATAGCTTCGGCATTTTGCTCAGAGGTAATCAATGTTAACTGCAACCAAGGCATTAAGTTTTCACCCTTTTAAATTGAACGTTGAAACAAATGTTAGAGTCGATAAATTCATGTTTAAAGCTCGTTTAATAACAAATCTAACGACTCCGATATTTGCTTTATTTGTGTTTTCGATAATTTGTCGAGTTTTTGTTGCCAATATTTGGCGCTTTGTAATTCTGATTCTTGCAAGGTTTGAATGCCTTTTTGAGTTGGCACAATCCAACGCTGCCTGGCATCATCTTTTGATTGTGCGCGGATCACCAACGCTCGCTTTTGTAGTTCATCAACTATTTTTGAGAGCGTTGGCAAGGCGACCGATTGGATGTTTGCGAGTTCTTTTAAAGTCACCGGATTATGTTGCTTGATCAGGTTAAGAACCGTTAATCTCGCCGATGACAAATATTGCTCATCTTGATTTTGGTCAAGCTGGCGGAGCTTTCGCGATAATTGGTTAAGTTGTTGGTGTAACTGCATAGGCTTGCTAATTATATTTTCATCTAACATTGACGAATTTGATTAGTCTAGCTAATTAATTTCGGATTGTAGCGTAAGGTTGTGTGGGTGGCAAATTTTTAGTCAATCAGCTCTTGATCTGGCGAAAGATTGCGAGCCCTACCTTCTTAATTAGTGACGGCTAATTCACTGAACTAAAAAAACAATTTTATTTACTCATCGTAGTTGAGTTTCTTAAATTAGCCTCACTTACGGGCTAAAGCTTTAAAGGTGACCACAATTATTCTTACACAAGCGGTGTGAGAGGTTCATTTCAACTATGGCTCTACCAAATTCTCTTACCCTTTCCCAGTTAGTAAATTCGACAACGGCGTTGGGGTCTGTCGGACCATTGGTGATGTACATGATTAAACGTATGACTAAACGATCGAAGGGTCGATATTTCGGGTAATCAATTTTCCCAGCAAATACTCCTACCAACGATGGTTTCCAGTCAACTTTTTCAAGGAATTTCAGCAAATAAGGATTATTTTCTGGCTTGTTTTTGTTAATCTTTCTAGCAACAATGTTAACGGAAAAAAAAGCTGAGGGTCGTTTTTTTAAGATTTCTTTATTTGACCTGACAAAATCAAAAACTTTCTTATTATGATTCCCGTAACGAATGCTCGCCCCGATAACAACCTTATCAAATTGAACCAGATCTAAAAACGAACCTTCATCGATAGAGATAATTTTGACGTTATGCCCCTGTTCCTCAATAACAGACTGAAGCTCTTGGCATATCTTTATAGTATGCCCGTCAGTACTTGAGTAAAGAATAAGGATATTTTCCATTTTAGATATTGTTTTTCTTTTCGACAACATCCAGTTTAACACCAACGAATAACTTTCAAGCGTATATGCCGATTTTTGCGGAAAAACTTAATCCCCTTCAACCTTCATCGTACGAGTGAGTAATTCCTTAGCGGCTATTTTAGGATCTTGTCCATTGTAAATAATATTATAAATCGATTGGCAGATTGGCATATCGACGTTATGGGATTTAGCCAAGTTGTAAACTTCTTTGGTATTTCTCACCCCTTCAACGACTTGACCAATATCAAGCGCCGCTTGTTCAAGTGATGCACCTTTACCTATCGCCAAACCAAAACGCCGGTTTCTTGATTGATTATCAGTACAGGTTAAAACCAAATCTCCCAACCCTGCCATGCCGGTGAAAGTTTCGATTTTACCACCGAGCTTTTCACCGAGCCTTATCATTTCAGCAAGACCCCGGGTAATCAGCGCAGTTCTGGCGTTTGATCCAAAACCTAAACCATCCGCCATTCCGGCACCGATAGCGATCACATTTTTAATCGCGCCACCAAATTGAACTCCAGCAAGATCAGAACTTAAATAAACTCGAAAAGTATCATTCACAAGGCGTTTTGTTATATCTGCTGCAAACTGTCCATCATCTGAGGCCAGTGTGATTGCAGTTGGAGAGCCCATAGCAAGCTCTTTGGCAAAGGTCGGCCCCGATAATACGCCTTTTGGGATATCACCAAACATCTCGCTAACTTGATCTTGCAAAAAATGTCCTGTATCCGGCTCTAATCCTTTACATGCCCAAACAATTCGCACATCACCAGTCTTATGCTCTTGGATTTGCGACAAGCTTTGTTGAAAAGAGTGGCTCGGTGTGACGATTAAAATATCCTGGACATCTTTGATGCAATCTTTAAAAGAGTCAAACATTTCGAGTGATTGAGGTAATGGTATGTCAGGAAGATATTTCTGATTAAAGCCAGAAATTTTCATTTCTTGAATCTGTTCGAAATTTCTTGCCCAAAGGTGGGTTTTATTGCCATTTTTAGCAAGAAGAATTGCCAGCGCGGTACCGAAAGAACCAGCTCCGAGTACCGCGATAGGATTTGATTGAATATCAATCATAAAATAAAGTTAATATATATTATTGAATGGTTGTTTCGCCAGACTCAGTCCCATTTCCTTCAGCATTTGCTGCAGCTTGGGCTTGTTGAAGTTTTTGTATAAACAATGCCTGGAAGTTTACAGGGGCTAGTTGTACTGCCGGGAATCCTGTCTTACCAATTAGTGAAGCAATTGTTTCACGAACGTATGGATAAAGGGTTTCAGGAGCCATAACACTTAATGAATGTTGTAATTGTTGTTCATTTAAATTCTTAAGCATAAAAATACCAGCTTGTTGAACTTCAGCTAAAAAAACGGTTTTTTCTTCAACTTCGGCTTTTACAGAAATGGTTAAGATCACTTCGTAGTTATCATCAGCTACTGTGCGAGACTTGCTATTCATTTCCATCTTGATTTGAGGTTTATACTCAACTGAAAATAATTCAGGCAAGTTGGGCGCTTCGAAGGAGATATCTTTTACATAAATTCTCTGGATAGCGGCTTGTGGAAGGTTTTCTTGGTCTACGTTGGTTGCTGCTACATCTGGGTTTACATCAGTTTGATCTGTCATGACTTATTTCTCTTATCTCATTTAATTGGTTAATGTTTTCAAAAATAGTTGTAATTTCGATTATATTTTTTATTCAGCTTTGTTTTCTTGCTTTACTCATTTTACAACAGGCAAATTATCTCCGATCCATGAATTCATTCCGCCTGCTAATTTATGCACTTGTTCAATTCCCGACTTTTTCAGGATATTACAAGCGCTAGATACCGTGATCCCGTTTGCGCAAACCATAATGATGGGTTTGTTTTTGTACTTTTCAAGGTCTTTAAGGCTGTCCTTCAATTTAGACATCGGGATATTGATAGCACCATAGATGTGTCCTTTGTTAAATTCAGCTTGCCCACGAATGTCCACCACTACCGCATTTTCGCGGTTGACCATGTTGGTTAGCATTTGTGTTGCAACAGATTTGGGCGCCCCTGCCATTAGCCGAAATTGTAGCGAAACCAACAAAACCGCAACAACAACCCAAGCGGACGACAGAGCGATATGATTTTGTGCAAATTGTAAAAACTCGTTCATTTTGTACCTACTAAAGAAAACCTGAGTATTTCACAAAGTATTTAGGAAGTTAGCCTAAGCATAAGGCAGCAATCCCCTTAGTTTGTGAGGGAATGCATTATACACAGAGTTTTGGTGGTTATCTAATTAGTTTGAATGTGATGTGGTTAGAAAAGAACACGCTTCCTCTGTTGTATAAGAGAAAGCCTTTGGTGAGTGGACTAAGTGTTAAGCTTTATCAACTTGAAGGGTAGCGCCATCGGAGTCGGTAACAACGACTAAAGTACTTTCCTGCAAATCTGGTCCTTCTACACGCCAAAAAGTGTCGTCTATTTGAACTCGTCCCACGCCATTAACGATTGATTCGACCAACGGGACGCGACGCCCGATCAATGCTTTACCACGCTGATTGAGCGTTCCAGCCTCGGTATTGTCGTTGAGAGCGTCCTTTCTTAGCTTTTTCCATGCAAAAATACTAGCGAAGGAAACTAAGGCAAAAATAAACACTTGCCATTCCCAAGCCATCTCGGGAAAGATAAATACGATACCACCAACTAGTAAAGCGCCCGCTCCAAACCACATTAAAATCGCTCCAGGTGCCAACATTTCTAAAATCAACAAAATGAAACCAAGAACGATCCAATGCCAATAAACTAAACTATCTAACATGCTTTTATTCCTTCATTTGTCCCAAAATTATTACTTAGAAATTCCAGCAGATTTAGCTAACTCCGCAATTCCTGCAATTGAACCGATAACTGAGCTTGCTTCTAATGGCATCAACACCAATTTTGAATTTTCAGCTTTACCTATTTGAGTGAGGGCTTCAATATACTTTTGTGATACGAAGTAGTTAATTGCTTGAATATCACCGCTAGCGATAGATTTTGATACCATTTCAGTAGCATTAGCTTCTGCTTCTGCTTGTCTTTCTCTTGCTTCAGCTTCCAAAAATGCTGCCTGTTTTTGACCTTCAGCTTGACGTATTTCGGACTCTTTCGCACCTTCTGCTTTTAGTATAGCCGACTGTTTAAACCCTTCGGCTTCCAGTATATTCGCGCGTTTAATCCGCTCTGCTTTCATTTGTTGAGCCATTGCTTGCACTAAATCTTTGGGTGGTAGAATATCTTTAATTTCAATTCGAGTAATTTTAACGCCCCAAGGGTTGGTTGCTTCATCTACGATACCGAGAATTTTTGCATTGATGGAGTCTCGTTTAGATAGCATTTCGTCTAAATCCATCGATCCCAAGACCGTTCTCATATTGGTAGTTACCAGGTTTTGCATAGCTCGCTCGAGATCGTTTACTTCATACATGGCTTGCGCTGAGCTAACTATTTGATAAAAACAAACGGCATCAATGGTGACAGTTGCGTTATCTTGGGAAATAACTTGCTGTTCTGGAATATCCAGAACTTGTTCCATCATATTAACTTTTTCTCCAATTGTTTCAATAATTGGCGTTATCCAGTTAAATCCTGGTCGTAGACTTTTGGTATATTTACCAAATCGTTCTACTGTGTATTCATGACCTTGTTTTACTGTTTTCGCGCCCAAGAAAACCAAGAAAACAATCGCGCCTAATATTGACAATACGATATATCCAAAATCCATCACTCTTCCCTCTTCATTATTTGAAAGTTGTTCATTTAGGTTCCTAGTTAGCCTAATTTTTGACAAAAAATCAAGTTAAAATCATTAGCATTGGTTTACTGTTGGTTGCTCTGTCAACGAAACCCGTTCTATAATATTCCCTTTTTAGCCAAATCAAGATTATTGCTTAAGTCATTTGAGAATAGAGTATTATTTTGCTCAACATAGGAATGGGAAATATGAAAATCAGAAGAAATCTAGCATTATGGTTATTTTTAGTAAGTTTTTCAGTTAGCTCAATGGAAAAAGAGGTGATCATTGATGTGCAAAATGTCAATGAAGGGATTTATATGCTTAAAGGACAGGGAGGGAATATAGGGATTTCATCCGGTAAGGATGGGATTTTTATGATTGATGATCAGTTCGCACCTTTGTCTGAGAAAATCAAAAAAGCGATTACGTCTATATCTGCAAGCCCTATCAAATTTCTTATCAATACCCACTGGCATGGTGATCATGTTGGCGGCAATCAAAATTTTGCGAATGAAGATGCAATAATTGTTGCGCAAAAAAATGTGCGAAAACGGATGAGTAGCGAACAATTTATTAAGTTTTTCGATAAAAAGGTTAAGCCGAGTCATGAGTCGGCTTTGCCAGTGATTACTTTTTCTGAGGAAATCGAATTCCACTTTAATGGTGAAGTGATACAAGTGATTCATATGCCGTACGGGCACACTGATGGTGACGCTATCATTTGGTTTAAGAAATCAAATGTGATCCATATGGGGGATTTGTATTTTGCCAGAACTTTTCCGTTTATAGATATTTCATCCGGCGGATCGATTGGCGGCGTGATCAGCGCGGTGAATTGGGTTTTACAGAATGCGAACCGTGATACGCGTATTATTCCAGGGCATGGTCCATTGTCGACAATGGAGGATCTTCTGGCCTATCGAAATATGTTGGTGGAAGCTCGATTGAAAGTCAAAGAAGCAATCACTGGGCGAAGTGATCTGGATAGGATTAAAAAGAAAAAAGTTTTAAATGAACTGGCTGAAATATGGGGTAATGGGTTTATCAAGCAAGACGCCTTTGTAGAGATTATTTTTGATAATTTGTACTAGTTGAAATATTCAAGAATTTATGGATGTACCTTTTTTGAATAACAATTCTTTCGTCCAATGTTTTTTCATTTGAAATGTTGGGTAATTTAAAGACCAGTTCATTTATTTTTGATGATAAATCCTTATCAGGTTCTATTTCCATTAAACGGAGTGCTGAGTATAGTAGACTAATATGACTTGAACGATTTAACGTTCTGTTTTTAGTTAACATACAAAGGGTCATGAATAAATTTTTAGCGATATGAAAAATTTCATCTGTGTGAAGTGTATTTGATATGTTTGCAAAAGAAATGATCACTTCGCAATTGAAATCAAAGTGGTTTGTAATTTTATTTTCAACGAAAATATTTTTTTGATTATCTATTTTCTGCAATTTCGCTTTAAGATTGAATTCGATAATTTGAGCTTCTTTATGATGAATCTTCGCTTCTTGTGCAGCCTCGTTTAATGAGCAATTATAAGAGAATAAAATATCTGAATTTTTCGTGGATGTGAGAGCAGACAACAACGCTAATTCTTTTTTGTTTAAGACCTTTTTAAGGTCTTCTTCGAGAAAGAAATTAGGGAGCCCGTTCAATTCAAAGTAACGCTCAGATTTTATTGTTTCGTTTTGACCATTTGAGAGTTGTTGAATCAAGTTTATTAGGATCTGTTTGCCGACAAATAAAATATCACCGTGGCAAAAAGTATGACCCGCGTTAATCAATAATTCACACCAATAAAGATTAGTGATAATTGACTTGTAGTACAGTTCGTCTTTTTTAACGATCAGACCACCAAAAAGAGAGTCAAAGGTGTATGAGTAAATAAAGTCTAAATACTTTTTCTCTAAATTATCTCTTTTTTGAGTGGGCGCTGAAATCAGTGAATTGGCTATATCATTGAGTTGTTGCAAGCCGTTTTGTTTTTCTCTCCACTGATCGATAATGCGGGTGTTTGGGGTGATGAACATACAAGGGTGCAAGTAGGCGAAAATGGTCGGGTATTATGAACCTTTGGCTCGCTGACAGCAAACTCTATTGCGACCCTTTTCCTTCGCCCTATAGAGCGCTTGATCGGCTCGTTCAAATACTGTTTTTGTTGTATCATCGTTTTCAAATTCAGAAATACCAAATGACATGGTAATAGGAACAATCGCAGTGCCTTCGTCGATTTCTAATTTCGCAATACCCGAACGAATTTTATTCATCGCTCGAGTTGCGTCTACAATGGCTGTTTCGGGTAACAATAAGACAAATTCTTCACCGCCAAATCGGGCGATAAAATCTGACTCGCGAATACTGCTGCTTAAGAATGATGCAATATGACTAAGCACTTTGTCGCCAAATGCGTGCCCGTATGTGTCATTAACATTTTTGAACAAATCAATATCACCAATGACTAAAGTTAAAGTATTACGGTAACGTCGCCAACGATTGTATTCTTGAGTTAATCGTTCATTATACGAATAGCGATTTGGCAAGTGGGTTAAAGGGTCGGTTTGTGCGCGAACTCGCTGTTCGGCTAAGTCGTCTTTTAATCGTGAGGCTTCATCTTGCGTTGCTCTTAATTGCTCACTTAATTTATCCAATTGAGAGATCAGTACTTCGCTATTTCGTTCTTGTTTTATACAGTATTGATCGATTTGTTTTACTATCGCGTCCATGTGGATAAACACTGACGATTTGGTTTCTTCTAAAGTTTGATTACTCGACAAACTATCTTTGATATTACTAATATTTCCGGTAAGATCCAAACTTAGTTGTTTGCTGTCCCTGTTTGTATTTTGGCTAAATTGTAGGGTTTGATTGATGAAGTTATTGACCCTAACAATTCGAGTATTTAATGTTTTTAAAAACGTTTCAAATTGGATATGTTCTTGATCAGAAACTTCAATAAATGCTCCTGTAATCATTTCTAAAATTGAGGAGAGTTGCTCTATTTTTTTAACTTTTTCAATTTCGTTATTGAGTAGGTTGGCAATTTCAGAATAGCCATCCATGCTCGAAAGTTGATCAATCAAGTGCTGTAACGCGTCCCGTACATTTTGCGGAAGATAATCTTCAATCGCTGTAAAATTAGCTTCGGACGAAAGATGGTTGGATTCTTTGTTGTTATTGGTTTTTTTTGAAGAAAAAAGGGATGCAAAAAAGCCTGGCTTTTTCTGTTTTGTTTTAGGGTTCTTGCCGCTGTTTAAACGGGCTTCAATTTCTGAAACATAAGAATGTATCACATCAGCAATTGATCCGATAATAACTGCGCCATCGGCAGTTTTAGATTTTTTTTGTACCGACTTTAATTCCCGTTTTAAAACCTTTGGAAGTTGTTTTTTTAATAGTATGGATAAAAGATCAAGACGTTCGCTAGCGCTGGCAATTTCCTTTTCATTTGAATGGTCGTCTAGTGTTCTTAAGGTTTTACTGATAGTGTCTATGGCGTTTTTAATTTCCTCAATGTCGCCTTCTTGTTTAATGATCTTACGTAGTTTTGCTAGCTCTTGATCAAGCTCATCAGTGGCTCCCATACCAACATAACTTAATCGAGAAAGACCTCGTTTCAGTTCAGTACATACATTGAGCAATGCCTCAGTATCTTGACCCAAATTATCGTGTTGTGTTGTCATAGTGATGTATAGTTATTGGCTTAATGCAACAACTGATTGGTGCTGTCTTTTGTGGGAATTTCTATTTCCATCGAGATCGGTAAATGATCGGAAACGCCCAAGTTGAGTACTTCGGTATTTATGATATTTAAAGACTCGCTTACCAATATCTGATCAAAACAATGTTTAGGCTTCCAGCGAGGAAAAGTCGGCTTAATATTTTCACTGTGTTTTAATTTTAATTCTAATCGTTCCAATTCGTTTGAAACGTCAGCGGACGGGCAATTCATGTCTCCCATAATAATAAAGTAAGGTGTTTCCCTTAATATTTCGGCGATATAGTGCAATTGTAGCAAGCGTGCTTTATGACTGAGAGACAAATGTACGGATAAGACTAAAATTTGTTCTTTTCCTGATCCATAAGTGACTTGAAGCGCACCACGACCAGGAATTCTGCCTGGCAATTTATGGTGTATAACATGGGATGAAGGAAATTTAGATAACATACCGTTCGAGTGAGCGGCTAGACCAGCAACCCGGCGATTTTGTTGCTGGTGATAATGCGGAAAACCGCCCCGATCGGCTAAAAAAGCGACTTGGTTTATAAATTGAGTACGTAAACTTCCAGCATCCACTTCTTGAAGTGCGACGATATCAAAATTAGACAGCCAGTCGGCGACTTTACATAAATTACTATTGCGTTTTGAATCTGGCAATAGATGTCGCCAGCTTTGGGTAACATAATCACTGTATTTATGACTATCGATCCCAACCTGCAAGTTGTAGCTCAATAGTTTTAAGCGTTGATCCTGTTTGAATATGCTAATAAACAACCTCTTTAGGCATTTAGCCTCCAGTTTAATCGACTAACCTAGCTAATATTAGGGCTAATTGATATAAATTCAATCTCTTAAAAATCTGAATATCTAAAGATCTGATTACTTAGACAATAAAAAACTGATAATCTCGACCAAACGCTTGGCAGTTTGAGCTTGATTGGCATCAACTTTATAAGTTTCATTAATAATAATAGTCGGTACTTGATTAATTGAGAATAAATTTGCTCTTTTTCTGTAATTCTTTTCTGCTTGCCATATTTTGCTTTCATCAATGGTGGGCAATGGGTTTTCGATTTTTTCAGCGAACCAGTTGAGGATGGAAGAATAGTCGCTTAATAATTCACAATCAATCAAACATTGCTGGTAAATCTGGAGAGTATTTGGCAGGTTTTGCTGTTGAGACAACTGCTGCATTAACGGTTGTATGTAAGCTTGTTGACGCCACTCCGGTCTTATAATCAGTGGCGTTCGACGATAAGAGTAGTTTGGATTTTGCTGTAAATAATCGCCAATCGCCGATTCGACCTGATAACAGGAACCACATCCGTACCAATAGAAAATTTCGATATGACTGATACTTTCCAGTTCCGATAGTAGTACAGCATCGGTACGTACGGTTTTCTTGATTAAGCTGTAATCTTTGCCTTCAACGAAAGAAACATTTAATTCCTCAGCTGATAGTTTTGCCGTAAATAATTTGATAACTAGTAAAAATATAATAAATGGCGTTAAATGAGAGAGTTTAATGTTCATAATTTTCCGGTTTTTATCGAAATATCTTTAATCATCTTACCGAGAAGCTGTACTCTAAGTCGATAGTTTAAACGGAACTAGTAGGGATTGAGTCGAACTAGTATAAAAAAGCGACCCAAAGCCGCTTTTTTATCTGGTCGAATGTGTATTTTGTCAACTAGCTTGTTGACGATCAATCACCACTGACTCGTTATAAACGACTAATGTAGACCCACCAAATAGTGACCCAGCGCTTCGATCTGCTTGTCGCTCATTTTAGCGACAATATCTTGCATTACGCCATTTGTATCGTTGTTTCGAGCACCGCTTCTAAAAGCTTTTAATGTCGAAATAGTATATTCTGGATGCTGCCCACCAATTGCAGGAAAACCGGCGGTAGATATGCCATTGCCTTTCGCGCCATGACAGGCAATACATGCAGGGATATCGCGGTTTGAATCACCACCCCGATAGAGTTTTTCGGCAATTGGGATGTATTCATCGGCGACCGCTGCATGTTGGATTTTCTGTGAAGAATAATAAGCCGCAATGTTAGCCATATCGTCATCATTCAACAGGTTTGCCATACCAAACATAATTCCGTTGTCACGCTTTTTTGATTTAAAATCCTGGAGTTGTTTGATTAAGTATTTTTCGCCCTGACCTGCCAGCTTAGGGTTTGCTGCAATGGCACTATTGCCATCTACGGCGTGGCAGCCAGCGCAAGTGCCTGATTTAGCTTGACCTTGAGTAATATCACCTGCTTGAACTTGACAAGAAAATAAGATAGCCAAAGCTAACCCTATGATTTTTTTCATTTTTATACCTTTTAAATTGATATTGAATCGCCTTAAGATTTTAACAGTTGCAGTAAATTAAACTCTTTAAACCTTGCTATAAAACCTTCGCTTTACTTATAATTGACGACCGTATTAAAGAATGCGTGAATTATATACCTAATCTGCTAGCTTTTCCTAGTAACTAAGGATATAGACAATTGACGCTCGAATATCCAGTATAAATGACAAAAATAACTAACAATCCTTTTCGAATAGCGCGATATTTGATGGGAGCTGCCAAACTCGATCAATTGCCTCCTGATGCAGGTATTGAGGTGGCTCTTGCTGGTCGTTCGAATGCTGGTAAATCAACGGCGCTAAACGCGATCACTGACCAAAAGAACTTGGCTAAAACGAGCAAAACGCCGGGTCGAACTCAGCTAATTAACCTATTTCGAATAGACGAAACCAATCGCTTAGTTGATTTACCAGGCTACGGGTTTGCTAAAGTGTCCAAAGATCAGAAAGCACAATGGCAAAAAACCTTGAGTCGATATCTACAGGAACGCAAATGTTTGATGGCATTGGTTGTTTTTATGGATATTCGACATCCGTTAAAAGAAACCGATAAAGAAATGGTGCAGTGGGCGGTGAGCGCACAGATCCCTGTTCATGTGGTTTTAAGTAAAGCCGACAAATTAAAAAGTGGCGCTCGAAAAACAGCTCTTTTAGCCGCCAATAAACGGTTGGCTCGTATTTCAGAAGAGATAAGCACTCAATTATTCTCTGCAATGAGCAAATTAGGACTCGAAGAACTAAATGATAAGCTGGCAAACTGGTACGCGTTTGAAGAAAAACATGTTGAAAGTTCTACACCAGTAGGCTCAATGCCCGAAAGTTCTGATCAAATTAAGGATTAAATAATCTTGGAAGATGTTGTCGATCAAATCAGAGAGGCTGCGATTAAAACAGCATCCTGTTTGGAATTACCTACAGAAGATGAATTGGTTTTGGTTGAGGAAGAAATCCTGCTTCCTATCCCTAAAGAACTTCGTTCCTTTTTACTTCAAGTCAGTGATGTTATTTGCGGGAGTTTGGAGCCAGTTACAGTCGCCGACCCGGGTGCGCATACCCATTTACCTGAAGTAACCGCGAATGCTTGGGCAAACGGATTATCAAGAGAATTTATGGTGATTTGTCAGGTTAGTGATAATTATTATTGCATCGATCAAAACGGCGAAGTGCAGTTTTGGCAAGATGGCGAAATGTCAGATGAAACTTGGGAGGATATTTGGCAATGGGCAGAAGAGGTGTGGTTAAACAGCTAATCTGCCAACGTAGGTTTTTCTAAATCAATCTGTTTAAGAATAATAACGCTCTTTAATTCTTTCGCAATAATCCACTAAGGTTTTGTATTCCCGCGCGATTTGATTAAATGGATTATCTATATTGACCAAGATAGCTTGAGCCAAAAATCCAAAACAAGTAGCATCTAATGAACTGGGTTTATCACCGAAAAAATAAGTTTTTGATCCTAGTAGGTCAGTCAATGATTGAAGAGAGTGTCTTAAAAGTTGTCTTATTTCATCATCCGAATGACGAGATGTCCCCTGACCATGTAAGCTCTTAAGCACTTGTTTTCTCACCATTTTAGGTACGAACCATTTTAAGAAAAAAGGAAGAGAACCAAAAAAGGTCTGATTGACAATCGGCCAGGTATCGTCTCTATACCATCTAGAATACAAAAGAATAAAATAAAGGTTTTCATCTAGAGATTTGGTAACTAAGTAACAGATTGCTTTTTGCTCATCCGATAAATATCCGTCTAAATTTTGCGTAGCTGTTTGTTTCAGATGTTCTATTATCGCTTGTGAGTCTGCTATGATTACTCCATTATCATCGATAAAGGGGAGTTTACTCTTAGGAGCCTTGTTGAGGTTATCGGGCTTAGCGATACTTTCAAATTGGATACCAGCCATTCTCATATAGGCATCAACTTTAAGTACAAACGGACTTGGATCAGCGACCCCAAACTTACTACCAAAACTAAATAATTTAATCATCTTATTCCTTTTTACATTTTTTATTAGAGATCTGAAAACGAGCTAAAAGCTAAAGAGATATAGATTCTAAACAACCACTCCTGACAACATTATGTCAGTAGAAACCGATAGGCGCTCAAGTGACATATAAGAATTTTTTGCCTTGAAAATATTCACGTTTGGCAATCAAAGCATCCGGCAAAAAATCACCACAGCGCCGCCAATCATAAAGAATTATAAAAAACATCGCCCGTTTTGAACAAACTATGTATTCCCAGGATGTTATTGGCGAAGTCTTTATACAAAAATAAGCAGCATAACGGAACGAATTATTTTGGCAAGTATCATTTTAGAATCTCGAGGTGTCTCTATATAATACTCGTCTCATCTCAATAGCATCATTCTTCATTTCTATTATCCTGTTAGACTATACCAAAACTTGTCAAAAACACAGGGCTAATTATGCAGAATAATCGAAATTCCATTCTTCAATGGGCTGAATCTGGTCATATAGATAAAGATAATATAAACCAGGCGATTAAACTTTCCGACGCAGAACCTTCCCCCAAAGAGTGGTTAAAATTTTTAAAAATAGCCTTTTTGTGGATGGGGATGGTTTCTCTTTGTTGCGGAGTCATTTTCTTTTTCGCTTATAACTGGCAAGAAATGAGCCGTTTTACAAAATTCGCATTGGTTGAAAGTGTGATGTTGATTTCAACATTTGCTTATGTCAGATTTGCAAAAATTAGAATAGTTATTTCAGTGACTTTGATGGGAATGACTCTGTTTACTGGAGCATTATTAGCTCTTGTAGGTCAAACTTATCAGACTGGAGCCGATCCCTGGCAATTATTTGCTACTTGGAGTTTGTTAATTCTTCCCTGGGTTTTCATTGCGAGAGCAACCAGTTTGTGGATTTTATGGGGCGTACTAATCAACTTGTCAGCAGCTCTTTATTTACAAATTTCACACGGCTTGTTTGGATTATTGATCACTGAAAAAGTTGAGATTTGGACATTTTGTTTACTTAACATTACATTATTATGCGGTTTTGAGCTAGCACCTTATTTGCGAGATAAATGTATTGGTAAAACTAGTAATGAACCACAACACCTAAATACGCAAAGTTTTGAAAATATAGGTAATCGTTATGTCAGTCAGTTAGCTGCTTTTACTGCGGGCTTCGGAGCTACATTTTTGGCAATTATTTATATATATGATTATCGAAATGAATATTCTGGAATTTTATTCTACGCAATTTTTATAAGCGCTGTATTTTATGTGTATCGATATCTAATTTTTGATCTGTTTTTACTGGCTGCAGGATCAGCCAGTTTAATCGTTGTGATAGTTAGTCTCTTAATTCAACTGCTCGATAATAAATTAGATGACGGCGGTTTTTTGGTTATTGGTATCGCGATCATTGGACTTTCAACAGGAGCAAAAATTTGGCTGACAAACCTTTCAAAAAAAATGAATAGTACGGAGGATTTATAGTGAATATATCAAATACAAAATCGTATGAATCCTTATGGTTAAAGTTGACTGAGTCGAGTTTAGTTCAAGGTGACATGCCCGATATCCAAGCGAATAATTCACCTTGGTATATTCGTGCCATGCAAGGGTTCGCTGGTTGGATAGCGGCATTTTTTGTACTCGCATTCTTAGGAACCGTATTTACCTGGATCTTTAGGATGGAAAATGGATTTGTCGTAATATCGATGGGGCTAATTGGAAATATAACCGCTTATACTATTTTCCGTTTAGAGTATAAAAATGAATTTCTAAATCAAATTGGATTAGTTTTTAACCTGTGCAGTCAATTGATGGTTGCATGGGGTGTTTATGAAGCGGTTGACTCTTTTCGCGCAGACTATTTTTTAATACTTTTTGCCTACCAAGCATTATTAGTTATGTTGATCCCTGATTTTTTGAGTCGATTTTTATCAACCTGGTTTTCCATGATTGCATTGTTTGCTGGCTTAACTAAAATGGGGCTTTTTAATGTTAGTACGGTTTTAGTCAGTCTAATGTTTGTCACTATCTGGATGAACGATCATAAGTGGTTTAAACGTAAAAGTCTATGGGAGCCAATTGGGTATGGCTTAGCTTTAGCTTTGCTGCAATTCAGCGGTCAGATTTTATTTGGTCAAGGTTTTCGCTGGTGGTTTAATCTGACCGATCCCAGTTGGTTCGACAAATATTCATACTGGTTTAACGAAATTGTAATCGTAGGGATCTTTATTGGTATTTTGGCGAGTTTAGTTAAGCAATATGAAATAAAACTTCAAAGTAAAGTTGGTTTGTTAATCGTTGCAGGTGAAATTCTTTTAATTGCGGTGAGCCATTATGTTATCGGTGCAAGTGGCGCACTATTTTTATTACTGATTGGATTCATGAAACAACGCCGTTTACTGATTATTCTTGGCGCTGTTTCTTTGTTGGGGTTTGTCTCTTGGTATTACTATAACTTAGAATTTACATTATTAACGAAATCAATTACTCTAATGAGTTTTGGGATTTGTTTCTTTATAGGTTACTACTTTCTTAATATACTCAATGGTGGAAAGGGAATTTCTTTCGATAATCTACGAGAAAAATATAAATTGACGAAAGAAAAATGGATAGCCGTTGGATGCATGTTACTCATATTAGTTTTAGTTAACCATAACATATATAAAAAAGAACAAGTTTTAAAAAATGGACAAATGGTGTTGTTAGAGCTTGCTCCAGTTGATCCACGTTCCATTATGCAAGGTGACTATATGCGTTTAAGGTTTGCGATTGAGCGGCATATGATAAATAATGAGTCTGATGAAATAACCTATAAATCGGTTCAACATGGTTATTTCATCGCAAATTTGGACAATAATAATGTGGGTACTTTTGCCCACATTGATGACGGTAAAGGCTTAAATGAAAATCAGGTAAAAATGGAATATAAAATCAGATATAGGCGAGTTAATCTGGCTACACATGCATTCTTTTTTCAAGAAGGAACTGCTAGTGATTACGAAAAAGCGAGATACGGTGAGTTTAGAGTCGCTACCAATGGAGAACTAATACTCAATAATTTGAGAGATGAATCTTTTAATATTTTGGGTTTTAATCGACCAAGTAACTAGAGAAAAGCCAGCAGGCATATTGTAGGTATACTGCTGGTTGAATGTGGTGTTTATAGTTATTGTAGTTGCGTTAGTTTAAATCCATCTTTTTTGAGTAAACTAACAATTCCTTTTTCACCGACAATATGTCCAGCTCCCACGACGACAAATAACGTTTTATTTTCTGCAATACTCTGTTTGATTTTTTTCACCATATTAACGTTACGATCATCAAGAATTACTTTATACATTTCCTTTGCGCCTGCTTTTTCCATATCCTTACGAAACATCGCCATCATGTCATTATCATCGCCAGATTTCCACGCATTAAATAAACCAGCAAAATCTTCATCGGTCGCTTGTAAACTTTGAATCAACATCAATTCTTGTTGTACTTGATTGAAACTGGATAGCATTGTTATTTGAAAATCCGCGCTTTCTAAACTGATGACATTTTTGTTGGATTTATGAGCTTTCTCTAGAAAGTGTTTATCAATTCCTAAACCTTCCTTATAACCGAGTTTTTGCATTTGCATTACTGACAATTGAAGGCTCAACAACCAAGCTTTTAAGGACGCAAATTGCTCACATGGTAATGACCTCTTTACACAGGTGTCTTTATATATAGATAAAGTTTTTTCGCTCAACCGTTTTTCTAAAGGGACGCTCGGATTTAACCCATGTTTTTGTATCAAAGGAACTAATTTCATTTCATCCTGCGGTTTTAAATCAATTTCCACTACTAAGTTATCGGTGCTTGAATAGGCGTTCATTACAGTCTCCGATAATGGGTACATTTCTTTCGTTCCAAGATGGATCGAACCGAATAAGTAACTGGTATTACCTTTTCCTTCTACCTTCCATAAATCAGGTTTGCCGTTGTCCGCCGACAAATTACCTGCTAAAAGAAAGACAGTGCAGATAGTTAGAGTTTTTAGTGATGATTTGTTCATATATGATCCCTTTTAATTGATATAGTTAACTTCTCTGTTTATAGTCTAACCTAAGATATAATTATTACAATCACTAACTAAATAATCTGTGATAACGTTAACAACTGATTAATACAGGCATCTATTGGAACTACAAATAATGAAGATTGAAATTTTTAAAGCCGACTACCTCGACCCGAAACAAGCAAAAGACCTGGGAGAGCTTCTTAATCTCTATTCAGAAGATCCAATGGGGGGTGGGAATTCTCTTTCAGATGATATAAAAAATAAATTAGCGACAGAATTATCTAAGTTACCAAATGCATTTTCAGTGCTTTGCTATGTGGATGACAAACCAGCTGGTTTAGTTAATTGTTTTATTGGATTTTCAACATTTAAGTGTAAACCGCTTATTAATATTCATGATGTGGTAGTTATTGCTGAGTCTCGTGGATTGAGATTGAGTCAAAAGATGCTAGAAGAGGTTGAACGGATCGCAAAAGAAAACGGCTGTTGTAAGATTACTCTGGAAGTTCTTGAAGGGAATACAGTAGCAAAAGGAGCTTATGAGAAGTTTGGTTTTTCTGGATATGAGTTAGATCCGAGTATGGGGAAGACTTTGTTTTGGGAGAAAGTATTATAGTTTTTTCTATAAATCCGACATTCCGCACCCACTTTTAGGAATAAATCTGTAGGTAAATCTCTTAGGGTTTTATTCCCCGCAGCTTGCTGCGACAATAGGTGAATGAGCAAGTTTATTCATTGGTTGCGATAGTTTCGCTATATTTTTATTATGGCTAGTACCTGTCGTATTAGAACCAACTAATGTTAATGCGACAATTAGTATCTTAAATTTCATATTATTATTCTTATTTGTATGTGATATTTTAAAGAGCTCACTACAAACGACGGCATGTTGTAAATATTCCAATTGAAGAGGTTTCGTACTTAGCCAGCGCTTAAAAATATCTTAACCATTTGATTATAAAAAATATATTGTTATTATTGATCGACCAGCAAATGCTTTTGACGATGAGAAGTTTATAAAGCAAGAAGTAAAACGAATGTGCGATTGGTTAACATCGTATGAAAAAGACGAGCAAGCTAATCTTATCATTCAGTAAGTTAATATTTATAGGAGAGAAATCTAATGTTTATTGTACAACTTAAATTTTCTGACAACAAAAGCCAAGCCAGTCAATTTATGCAAGGTCATAACGAGTGGATTAAACAAGGTTTTGATGATGGTGTGTTTTTATTAGTGGGCAGTCTTCAACCAAATTTGGGTGGCGGAATTGTTGCGCATGAAACTTCACTATCCGATCTTCAAAACAGAGTGAATGACGATCCATTTGTTGCGCAAAATGTTGTTAGTGCAGAAATAGTAGAGATCTCACCAGTAAAAGCAGATGAACGTTTAAAGTTTTTGCTCGACTGAGTTATTTTCAAAACAAGGACAGCATGTATGCAAGCGATGGGATTAATCAATGAACACGCAAAATTCTGCGTTATTAGATTGAAAGTCGAGAAAGCTCGAAAGAAATTTAAATCACCAATTTGACCTGCTTAATGTTAAAATTCTATGAATTCCCAATAACAATTATTATTAATTTATTGAGGTTGGTTATGGAAAATATCCTGGAACGACATATCAAAAGTGCAAGTGGACACCGTTTATTGACCACGATCTATTAACCACCAAGTGAAATTAAAGGCGTGCCTATTGCGACAGAATATTTGGTCATTTCCCGGGAAAAATTACGTAAAGTTGGCGACCTTCCACGAGGCGTGATCCAACAATGGCGAAAATGGTGCCTTAATCCTGAATCGGTGTAGAAAACGATTCTGTTAAGCAGAAGTATAATTCTTTTCGTGTTCCCGTTACATCATTTTCTTTTACCGATGATGAAATGATGTCCAAAAAAAATATCGACTCCATGCATAGTTTTTATTCTTCCTCAAAAAAAAATAATGAATCAGATTTCACCAAAAGATATTGATACGAAACGTATCGGACATGTTGGTTTTTTTAAGGAACAGTTTAAAAATAATTTGTGGGCAGAATACTTATTATACGAATTCAGCTTGCCTGAATTGGATACTGTGTTAACTAAAGTTTCAGTAAGTTAAATTTAAAAAACTACTAACAAAAAATTCTCGGCAAAGCTGAAATCAGCGCCGAGAACTTCTACTTTGACGGATAAAACGGCTCTTCAAATCTAAATCTAAAGCCCTAAATCCCGGCTAGTAAAACTGCCATCACCATCATTGATCCATAAACGAGCTTCTTTCTCTGCTGAAAATGAAGAATTTTGATCGATATCTGAGTTGTTTAAAAATAGATCAGGAAATCCATCACCGTTCAAATCACCAGAGCTTGCACCATGAGTAAAAGCACTCAAAACACTGAGATTATTTGCAGTGACATCTTCAAGCGTTCCAGAACCATCGTTAATTAACAGTATATTTTTATGACCGGGAAAAGGCGAAGCATCAAGACCGTGATCTGCCACAAGTAAATCATCGAATCCATCTTGATTAAAATCATCGGTTACCCATTGACGCGCATGCTCTACTCCTGGCTGTGAGGGAGAAAAAACGGAATTATCTTCGGCAAATAACCCATTACCTTGGCTGATAAAAGCATAAACAGGTGTTGTGATTCCTCCCTGTCCACTGATTGATTGAGATGTAACGACATCTTTTATTCCATCGTTATTAATGTCCATCAGTACACCATTTTTAGTAAACGGTCCAACAAACGGATCAGATGTATCGTAAAGATTATAAACGATATCGAAAGTTAGGTTACCCGGAGTGCTGGTGTTGATAAAGCTCACTAAAACCGGACCTCCTGCATATCCATTAGGTGCAATGAAATCAGGTTTTCCATCATTATTCATATCATCGACAAATACATCCAAGGCAAATCGCGTAGATCCTTCTTCTGGAAATGAATTTCCATCGCTTTCCCATATTAATCGGGTATCAGTATAATTTCGTTCAGCATCAGTTGAAGTGATCGATGCAACTGCGAAATTACCAGAGCCATCGTTTAAGAAAATTCGTCCGCCATGACAATCATTAACTCCTTGGCATCCATTGGCGGTGATTAAAAAATCTATCGCACCATCACCATCAAAATCCCCTACTCTGATCCACTCGGGATATTCTGTTAATAGCCCATCAGTTATGTTTGGAGTACCATCCGAAAAAGTACCATCGCCATTACCAAAGTACAGATGTAGTTGAATGGTGTCATCAAATGTAGCATCTCGAGCATCGTTGGTTGCTGCGACGATATCGGCATGACCATCGTTGTTAAAATCAGCCGATGCTATATTGATGGTCGATCCGCCCGTACCTAAATGGTGATCGGGGAATGCATTTTCCTTTATTGTAAATTGCCCCGTTCCATTGTTGATCAATAAGATGTCCGTTGTTCTAACGGGATCACCTTGGGTTCCAAGAATAATATCCAAATCGCCATCTTCATCAGCGTCTAGCATATAGGATGCGGTGATTAGATCCGGTAGTGTGGGGCTTGTGCCATCATCGCCACCTGCTCCAGCTGGTGGAGGAGTGGTTGAACCGCCGCCGCCACAAGCACTTATAAAGGTGAGGAACACAGTAGTTAAAATTGTTAAACTAATGATGTAAAAGGACTTCATATGACTTATACCTCTGATATTGTGAGTTTTTTCGCAAGCTTGATAATATGCTAGACTTGGTTGATAAAAATCACCCAAATGGGTGAAAATGGCAATATTCATTCCGTCTAAGGTTTAATTTTCGATAATGGACAATTTGATACACCAAATTTATGCGACCGCACTTGATGCAAAACAATGGCCAAAATTGCTCTTGTCACTGACGCAGATCTTGCAGTCTTCGGAAAATAGCGATCAAGAATCTGAAGTCGATCAACATATTATTAAATCTCACATTTCTCAAGCAATAGAAATTAACCAAAAACAAAGTGATTCAAATGACAAGAGAGATCTAGCTGAAACTAGTTTATCTTTACTCCCTATTGCTCTTTTTGCCTTATCAAATAATGATCCCAGTCGCATGATAAAGCCACTCAATCATAAAGCTGAGATCTTGTTACCAAAATTAAAATTAAAACTCGATCAGTTTTTTAAAAAACCTTTCAAAGAGGAGCAAAAAAATAAAAAAAACATTCGCTCAGAACATGTTATTCAGGATGATCAAGCTTATCTGTTTCTTGAGTTACCAGTTGATCAAATAGGTATACAGGGTATTAGTCGAGTGGCGTTAGTCAATCTTAGTAATCAATATTTATTCAACGATTCAAAATTATATGCTCGCTGGAATTTTTCTCGTAAAGAAATAGCGATTTGTAAACAGTTGCTAGAGGGAGAATCAATTCAAAGTATTTCTTTAAAAAATTCTCGCAGCGTTCATACTATTCGGTCTCAAGTGAAGTCCATTTTTCAAAAAAGTCAGCTTCATTCGCAAATCGACTTAATTCGTTATTTTTACTCATATCCAATGTCAGTTTCGACGATAAAAATACCAGACGAAGCAGAGCTTACTAGCACGCTTGAATCTTTTAGTTTTAGATTATCTGACGGTCGAATAATGTCTTGGGCTGAGCACGGCGATCGCAAAGGTGTTCCTATTGTTTTGTGTCACACCATGCATCAATGTCGTTTAATGCGCCATCCCGACGAAACCCTTGCGCAAAAAATGAAGATACGAATTATTACTCCAGACAGACCTGGATACGGCGTGTCTGAAACAAATAAACAAGGTTCAGTTCAAGATTGGTCAAACGATCTAAGTGAACTTATGCAGCATCTAAAAATCGATAATTTTGCTTTACTCGGTATAGGGCTTGGAACGGTTTTCGCTTTAAAGGCAGCACAAACATTCGGGGAAAGAATTCTGAAAACGACTTGTGTTAATATTCCGGATTTCGTTCTCCCGACTCTTAATTGCAACTATTCAAATATTTTCCGAAAAGCTGCATGTAAACTTGCCAAGCACTCCCCAGAGCTTTTATTGAAAATAATAAAGTTGGCGGGGAGAGATATATTCCTAAAAGATCCTATTTCAATATTAACTAGATTTTATCGCTGTGAAGGAGCCAACGATAAAAAAGTATTGGAGAATGAAATTTTTCAGCGACTGTTGGTAAGGGATTTCTCTGAGTCCAACAAACAAGGTTTCGGAAAAGCATTAGTCAATGAACTTCATTTTCTTTTAAATCATAAGCGAATTTTTGAGCCCGGAAAAATAACCAGCCAAGTGGTTTGTTGGTATAAAAATAACTGTCAAAATCCTAATCCGCACCAAATTGAACAGTTTGCAAATGAAATTTCTGATGCTAGGTTAAATCCAATTGATTCAGAAGACGATTTTATTATTTATCATGAGTGGCAAAATTATTTATATGCAACTGCTTACAGTGAGCCACTCTAAGGAATCGTTTTAATCATGCCATTCACCCCCTTTCACATGGGACCAGGAATATTCATTAAAGCCTTACTGCAAGGTAGCTTTAGTTTAATGGTATTTGGTTGGGCGCAAATTGTGATGGATATCCAGCCGCTCGTTGTGTTGATCACTGGTGAAGGTCATTTACATGGATTTACCCATACCTATATCGGTGCGTCATTGCTGGCGATATTCTCGGCACTTAGCGGAAAGTATCTATCTGAATTTGGTTTGATTATTTTTGGTATTTCTACTGAGTCAGAACCGATCAAAATTAGATGGGGTGTGGTTTATGTTAGTGCATTTATCGGCACTTATTCACATGTCATTTTAGATAGTATTATGCATAGCGATATGCAGCCTTTTTATCCATTTGTTGATTCAAATGGCTTGTTGGGTTTTATCGATATACCTTTATTACATAAATTTTGTTTTTATAGTGGAGGCGTGGGTACGATAACGTATTTTTTGATGAGGTATCGATTGAATAAATCGGCAAGTTAGAACATTCGTCAGTCAATCGTTTTAATATCGATCCGTTCCTCTTCCTTTTTCTGCTCTTCCAGCCTTCTCATTAACTCTTTTCGTTTATCACATGGCTCATCGCAGTCACAGATTTTTTCCAAACCAAGATCAGAAATACCTCCGCAACTCCCTTTAATTTTTTTCTTTTGAAAAATATAACCAATCGCCATGAGCGCGACGACGATTATCATTAAAAAAAATGTGATGATGAAAATATCCATAGTTAACGGATCGGTTATCTTTGTGGTACAGGTTAGTTAATATTATGATTTTATCACAGATGGGAGTTACTGGGTAAAGTTCTGAGTCAATTGGAATGACTCAGAATATATTGATTTTTCTATAGAAGGTGTTTCCTGAAACTCTCGGTATATATCGTTTTAAAACCATCACCCTTTTTTATTAAAAGATAAATCGTTAATTTATGTTTCTCCGCAAAAGACAACGAATCTTCAACACCCATCACCATAAAAGCGGTTGCAAAAGCATCGGCCAGCATGGTTTGTTTGTGCAACACTGTAACAGAAATAAGTTGATGTGTAATGGGTTCTCCGGTGATTGGATCGATGGTGTGCGAGAATTTTTTTCCATTTTTTTCAAAATAGTTACGATAATCACCAGATGTTGCCACGCCAAGTCCTAGCGGAGTAAAAACTTGTTGAATTTGACGTTTTTGCTCGATCGGTGCCTCAATTGCAAGCCGCCAGGGCGTTGCTCTTGAGTTGACACCTTTTGAGGCTGTTTCCCCACCAATCTCAACAAGATAATTTTGTATACCATTAGTCGATAAAAATTTAGAAATTTGATCAACGCCAAAGCCTTTGGCAATTGCGGATAGATTAATCGAAATATTTTGATGACGCTTTTGAATACATTGCTTGCCTAAATAGACGTTTTTGTATCCGGTTTGCCGTAGCAGTTCTTTTATTCGAGTTTCACTAGGAATGAGATCGTTTGTTTGTTTATTGTCGAAACCCCATTCAGAAATAAGTGGTGCGAGTGTGACATCAAACTTTCCTCGAGTCATTTCACTAACTTTAAGGGCGTTTTCTATGACGTAATAAGTCTCGTCTGAAATTGTTTGACACTCTAGACTAGTTGAACGATTAAATTTAGACAATTCTGAATCGCTGATATAAGTGGACATCAGTTGATTGATGAGTTTTAGTTTCGTTTCGATTTGTTGATGAAGTCGGTTGGCTTTTTTTTCAGTTGTTTGTAAAGTGATTTGATAACTTGTACCCATGGTAAAACCATTGAGTTTCAGGTAACTAGTTTGTTGCTGGCAGGCTGACAGTATGAAAATCAAAAATATTTTGAGTAATATTCGATAAGACACGATCGACTCTCATTTTATTGTTATCGACTATTCTTGAATAGATCTTATTGGAAGAGGGATATTAGTTTTATCCCCCAAAGTCATCCAAGAAAATATTGTCTCTTTCAACACCTAAATCCTCTAACATTTTGATCACTGCTGCGTTCATCATTGGTGGTCCGCACATATAGTATTCGCAATCTTCCGGTGCTTCATGGTATTTTAGATATTCGTCATGTAAGACGTTATGAATAAAACCTGTATATCCGTCCCAGTTATCTTCTGGCATAGGGTCAGATAATGCAACATGCCAATCGAAGTTTTCATTGTCTTTTGCTAATTGATCATATTCTTCGATATAGAACATTTCGCGCTTGCTTCTAGCGCCATACCAGAAAGTAATCTTTCGTTTAGTATTTAGACGTTTTAGCTGATCAAAAATATGCGAACGCATAGGAGCCATACCGGCACCGCCACCAATAAAGACCATTTCGTTTTGTGTTTCTTTCGCAAAAAACTCACCATAAGGACCAGAAATAGTGACTTTATCGCCGGGTTTTAAATTAAAAATATAAGAAGACATTTTTCCAGCAGGTAATGACATATTTCTAGGCGGCGGTGAAGCAATCCGAACATTCAACATGATGATGCCTTCTTCGCCTGGATAATTTGCCATTGAATAAGCGCGAGTGACTGTCTCTTTAACTTCAGAAGTGACATCCCATATTTTAAAGTGATCCCAGTCAGGATGATATTCTGGATCTACATCGAATTCTTTATAACTGAGTTTATGTGGTGGGCATTCAATTTGAATGTATCCACCGGCTCGAAAGGGAACACTTTCACCTTCGGGCAATTTTAATTTTAACTCTTTAATAAAGGTGGCTTGGTTGTCATTTGAAATGACTTCGCATTGCCATTTTTGCACGCCGAAGATTTCTTCGGGTAATTCGATTTGCATATCTTGTTTAACATTTACTTGGCAAGATAATCGATAGCCTTCACGTGCCTCGCGCTTGTTGATGTGGCTTTCTTCGGTCGGTAATAAAGAGCCGCCACCTGAATTTATTTTACATTTGCACTGTCCACAAGTACCGCCTCCGCCGCAAGCAGAAGGAACAAATACTCCGACATCGGCAAGTGCACTTAGTAGCTTTCCACCCGCTTTGGTGGTTATGGTTTTTTCTTGATCGCCATTAACTCCAATGAGCACAGCCCCAGAGCTAACTAAGCTTGCTTTTGCAGTTAATATAATTAATACCAAGGCTAATATGACCAAGGTAAACATCGATACACCAACAATAATCGTTTCTAACATTTTACTAAGTCCTTTTTATTAAAGTTGAACACCGGAAAAAGACATAAATGCTAATGCCATCAATCCAACTGTAATAAAAGTAATACCTAAACCTCTAAGACCCTCAGGTACATCACTGTATTTCATTTTTTCTCTAATGCCTGCAAGGGCGACAATGGCGAATGCCCAACCGACACCGCTACCTACTCCATAAACCACGGACTCAGTAAAGTTGTAATCACCTTCAACCATAAATAAAGTGCCACCTAATATCGCGCAGTTAACGGTAATTAATGGCAAAAATATTCCGAGTGCCTGATAAAGTGCAGGGAAAAATTTATCTAAAACCATTTCTAGAATTTGCACAATCGCCGCTATAACACCAATGTAAACAATTAACCCCAAAAAGCTGAGATCCGTTGCAGGCATTCCTGCCCATGCAAGTGCGCCGTCTTTTAAAAGGTAAGTATAAAGTAAGTTATTAACCGGTACTGTGATTGTTTGTACGACAACTACCGCAACCCCTAAACCAAATGCGGTTTGAACTTTTTTTGAAACAGCGAGAAAAGTACACATTCCTAAGAAGAACGCTAACGCCATATTTTCGACAAATACCGAGCGAATAAATAAACTAATATAATGTTCCATTATTTTATTTCCTCGACTTGTTCTGGTTTCCAAGTTCTGAGCGCCCAGATCAATAATCCAATAATAAAAAATGCGCTTGGAGGAAGTAACAATAGTCCATTTGTCTGATACCAACCACCGTCTTTAATTGGATTTAGAATGGTGTAACCTAAAATACTACCAGAACCCAAAAGTTCTCGAATCATCGCCACGCTGATTAAAATCGCAGAGTAACCTAAGCCGTTTCCAATGCCGTCGAAAAAGCTCATTATCGGACCATTCTTCATTGCGTAAGCTTCGGCGCGTCCCATGACAATACAGTTAGTAATGATCAAACCAACGAATACAGACATTTGCTTTGCAGTTTCAAAAGCATAAGCTTTGAGCAATTGATCGACCACAATAACTAAAGAAGCGATCACGGTCATTTGAACAATTATTCGAATACTTGATGGGATTTGATGGCGGATTAAACTGATTAACATATTAGAACAAGCGGTTACCAATGTAAGTGCCAAACACATGACTAACGCTGTTTCTAGTTTACTCGTGACTGCGAGAGCACTACAAACTCCTAAAACTTGCAGTGCGATAGGATTGTTGTCTAAAACTGGCTTAAGGATGACTTCCTTTAATTCTTTTCTATCGATTGTCATGATCATGCATCTCCTTCGACAGAACCAGATAACCCGCCGCCACGGTTAACGGTTGTATATTGCGCTATATCTAAGTTAGAAAGAAAGAGTCCAAAACCTTGCTCACTTAACCAATAATCAATCATATTTTGTATGCCTCTGGTGGTCATTGATGCACCTGAGAGAGCGTCGATTTCAAATTCATTTTTTGCTGAACCCTTTACCAACTTTAATACTGGACGACCATTATTATCAATTAGTTTTTTGCCCTGCCAGAGTGCTAACCAACGGGGATTTTCAACCTCACCGCCGAGTCCCGGTGTTTCGCCTTGCTCGTAAAACTTGAGTCCGACAATGGTTTGCTTGTCTGCTCTTAAAGCAATAAAACCATATAAGGTTGAGAAAAGTCCTTTACCATGAATAGGTAGAATAATGGTTTCGACATGCTTGTTTTTTCGTACAAAATAAATAGAGGCTATTTTGGATCGCCTACCAATACGAGCCAAATCGCTTTTGCTCTCAATTTCAATACTGGATTCGATCGTTTTTGCGGATTGTCTTTGATCAAAACTACTCGGATCTTCGACCGCGACTATTTTTCCAGAAGACAGATCGACGAATTTCTGTTCGATATTAGCAAATGCTTTTTCAATATCTGTATCATCATTTAGTAAGTTTGCCGCGATCAAAATATTTCGCTTCTTATCAATAGACGCATTACGTACTTGCTTATCTTTTAAAAATACCGCAGCACTTGAAACTATAATAGAGCAAACTAAACAAAGTGTGACCGCAACAATAATTGTTCGCGTAAAGGATTCTTTATTTTTTGCTGAAACAGAACTAGCTGACATAACGTTTTGCCCTCCGCTTAATGTTTGCTTGTACCACAAAGTGATCGATCAGAGGAGCAAATAGGTTGGCGAATAAAATGGCTAACATCATGCCTTCTGGATACGCGGGATTTAATACTCTTATAAATACACACATTAATCCGATCAAAAAGCCAAAATAAAATTTACCTTTATGGGTCAGGGATGCTGATACCGGATCAGTTGCCATAAACATCATACCAAAAGCAAATCCACCTGTGACTAAGTGCCAATACCAAGGCATTGCAAACATCGCATTAGTCTCGCTTCCAATCCAGTTGAGTAACAATGATGTTGCTACCATACCGATAAACACGCCAAGGATAATTCGAAAGGAAGCAATGCGTAAATACGACAGCAATAAACCACCAGCCAAAATCATTAAGGTTGATACTTCACCAATTGAGCCGGGAATAAAACCATAAAATGCATCCCACCACTTCTCATTGATCGCATAACTAATTTCACCAGCAGCTGCAGCTGTAAGAGGAGTAGCTCCCGAATAACCGTCAACCACGTTCCAAATTTCGCCGGACATGTCGCTTGGGTAGGCAAAAAATAAAAAAGCACGTCCTGCGAGTGCAGGATTTAAAAAGTTTTTGCCGGTTCCACCAAATACCTCTTTGGCGATGACCACACCAAAACTTATTCCAAGTGCCACCTGCCATAATGGAATTTCTGGCGGTAAAGTTAGCGCAAACAAAATAGAGGTAACAAAAAAACCTTCGTTGATTTCGTGTTTTCTTACTGAAGCAAACAAGACTTCCCAAAAACCGCCGACGATAAAAGCGGTTGCGTAAATAGGAATAAAATAGAGAGAACCAATAAACATGGAGCTAAGTACATTTTTAGAATATTCGGCACCAAACAAATCCATCATCCATCCGCGCCAACCATCCAAACCAACAACATCGTTAACCGTCATTGCATCAACGGCTTGATAACCTACATTATACATTCCCCAAAACATCGCTGGAAAAGCGCAAGCCCAAACAAAAATCATAATACGTTTTAGATCGATACTGTCTCTAACGTGTGATGCACTTCGTGTCACATGACCTGGTGTATACAACATCGTCGTCGCTGCTTCATAAAGCGCATACCACTTTTCGTATTTACCACCTTTTTCAAAATGAGGCTCGATATGATCAATATATTCACGTAAACTTTTCATTAGCCTTCCTTCTCAATGGTTGTCAATACATCGCGCAGGATGGAACCGTATTCATATTTTCCGGGACAAGTAAAAGTACACAAGGCCAAGTCCTCTTCATCAAATTCTAAACAGCCGAGTTGTTGTGCAGTATCGGTATCGCCTACCACTAAAGCACGAAGTAATTGAGTGGGTAAAATATCCCAAGGCATTACTCGCTCATAAGTACCGATGGGCATAATGGCTCGCTCGCTGCCATGAGTTGAGGTGGTCATATTGAATTTTTTGTCTTTGCTAATATGAGAAATAAAAGCGCGGGTCACTGAAAACTTTTCTGTTCCGATATGCAACCAGCCAAATAATTCTTTTTCACGACCTTCTGCCAATACACTTATTTGATTGTGGTAACGCCCCAAATAATTTCTATGATGAACCGCAATATGACCGTTAAAAACAGAACCAGAAATAATTCGTTCGTCTTTGGGAATAATTTCATCGACCAATAATTCTGAAATATTGGCACCTTGAATCGTCCTAATTAGGCGAGGTTTTATTGCCAAAGGTCCTGCTAACGCGATAACTCGGCTGCAATTTAGACGACCAGTGGTAAACAATTCACCGACGGCGATCACGTCTTGATAACCAATGTGCCAGACGCTTCTTTCACCGTTAACAGGTTTTAGAAAGTGAATATGAGTACCTACATTTCCAACTGGATGAATACCGGAAAAAGCCTGATAGTTGGCTATTTCATTTTTGTCAATATCGAATGAGCTATTGCCATCATAACAAACGAATAACTCACCTTCGGTAAGATGCTTTAACACACTTAAACCGTGATTAAATGATTCGGCTTTTTCGGCAATGATTACCACTGGATCAGCAGCAAGAGGATTGCTGTCTATCGCAGAAACAAAAATAGCGGCAGGTTGTTCACTGGTTGCAGGAATTTTACTCATCGGCCTAACTCTAATAGCAGTCCATAGCCCTGATTGGACTAAATTACCCACAACTTTTTCACGAGTTAGTTCATTTAGTTGAGATTGGTCATACTTGTTGAACTCGACATATTCATTGCCTTCTATTTCGATTACAACCGACAAAAGTTTGCGTTTAGCACCTCGATTTATTGCTTTAATTGTTCCGCTCGCTGGCGCGGTAAATCGAATATCCTGATTATTTTTATCGTTCCATAAGAGGTCACCGCATTTAACTTTATGTTCTAAGCGAATATGCATCGATGGTTTTAAGCCGAGGTAGTCTTCGCCGAGTAGTGCGACTTCAGAGACTGGAGAGCCTTCGGATATTGATTGTTCAGGACTTCCTGTAATTGGAAGTTCTAAGCCTTTATTTATTTTAATCATAGAATGTTTTGAGGTTAGGTTTGTTAGGTTTTCGTTAACTACTATAGCCTACAGCTGTTAATATTGCGTAACCAGTATATTGTGAGCCAATAAAGTTCACTGTTCGAGTGCCGAATAGTCCAGAATTCAAACGCGCGTATTATACGGGTAAGGGGAGATAATTGACCAGAAAAAATAATCTAATATCGATACTTTAAACTGATTTCGTGTATATTTATTTTAATAGGCGCTCTATGCTCTATTAATGTGGGTGTTGTAGTATTGCGGTGTAACCGCTAACAAGGTTTAAGGAGTCAGTTTTTGGTGTACTGGAATCGTTCGATAAAAAACCGTCTCATTACAATGATACTTGCCATTTGTGTGCTTTCTCTAAGCCTTGGCATGTTTGTTATTGGCGTTGGTTTTTATAATACCAGTAAAAACACAATGATCGCTGAGTCAATTGCTCAAGCAAAACTGTTGGCTGATCACGCTAAAACAGCCATTTTCTCAGACGATCCTAGCGATATATTTGATGTTCTAGGTCGATCGGTTATGGATGCTAGCTCTAACGCAGCAATATTTGATGCGATTGGTCAAAAGCTAGCAGTACGCGATATAGACAGCGCTAATTACATTAGTGAAGTTGAATATAAAAACGCCAGCCAGAATTATTGGGGACCTCAGTATCTGTATGTGTGGGAAACTATAGGTTCTAAGGATAACTTTCTCGGGATAATCTATTTAAAAGTTTCAAAAGCGAATTTTGACGATAAAATTCAAACTTACGTACTGTCTAATTTCGTTATTTTGTTATTACTTTCCACCAGCATCTATTTAGTTGTTTTTCGTTTACAACGGAGTATTTCACAACGCATCATTGAGTTGAATCAAACCAGTCAAGCCGTTGGAAATAGTGGTGATTATTCCATTCGAGTCCCAAATTATGGTGAAGATGAAATCGGCTCGCTCGCCCGTTCATTTAATTTAATGTTAGAAACCATTGAAGAAAACCAACTTGAGCGAGATCAAGCGAATGAAGCTTTACAGCAAAATCGAGTCAGACTAGAACTCGCTGTAAAAGATTTACAACGTTTGGCTAATTATGATTCGCTGACTCAACTGCCTAATCGCGCACTTTGCATGGACAGGATCAAGTACGCATTGAGAAGCGCTTCACGTTCTAAAACAATGGTGGGTGTATTGTTTTTAGATCTTGACCATTTTAAAGATGTAAACGATTCACTTGGGCATGCAGTTGGCGATCAATTACTGAAAGCGACAAGTAATCGATTGTCTGAAAGAATTCGCTCAGAAGATACCCTAGCGAGATTGGGAGGTGATGAATTTGTCATCATCCTTAATCACATTAAGAATACTGAAAATGTGATTGATATTGTCGAAACCATTGTAACCAGTTTTGAAACACCTTTTAAACTTTCAAATTATCAGGTCAATACCACCGTCAGTATTGGGATCTGTACCTATCCGAATGATGGAGCTGATGTAGATTCTTTAATGAAAGCAGCTGATGCGGCGATGTATAAAGCAAAAGAAGGTGGTAGAAACACCTATGAATTTTATGAGTCCGAACTGAATAAACTGGCTAATCGCCGACATCAAATAGCGAACGAATTGCGCAGTGCTATTGCAAATAACGAGATTGACTTAGTTTTCCAGCCACAACTGAATCTTCCAAATAATAAAATCATCAGTGCCGAAGTTCTACTTCGCTGGAGTAGCCCTGTTTTGGGACAAATTAGTCCGGCTGAATTTGTGCCGATTGCTGAAAATACAGGGCTAATAAAAGAAATAGGTGATTGGGTCTTGGAAAATGCTTGTAAAGTGATAGCCAAATGCCTTAAAAACAACATAAAAATACGATTAGCCGTTAATTTATCAGCACTGCAGTTTAAACAAGCTGATTTAGCCCATGAGATCGCCAGAAACCTCAAAAAATATAAGGTTCCAGCTAAATATCTGGAAGTAGAAATAACAGAAAGCATGTTAATGAGAGACGTTAATAAGGCCGTTGATGTGCTAGAAAAATTAAAAGAGATGCAGATACGGATCGCCATCGATGATTTTGGTACAGGCTATTCATCTCTTGCCTATTTGAGACGTTTTCCCCTTGACGCCCTCAAAATTGATCGATCCTTTGTAGATGAATTAGTTGTTAACAGTGATGATACGGCTATTACCCTGGCAATCATTTCAATGGCGAAAAGCCTTAGATTGGAAGTCGTCGCTGAAGGAGTTGAAACCCAACAACAAATGGAATTTTTAAAGCAAAATAATTGTGACGATATTCAAGGTTATTATTTTTCTAAACCAATCCGGGAAAAGCAATTGATTGGGTTTATTCGCGAACACAACCAGGGGAATTCAGCGTTACGGATAAATAGTGGTCAATAAATAGATGTTATCTAAACAAATTCCTGAACAAATCAGTTGAATCTCACCAATCAGTCAGGTAATATTTGCGCCCTTTTGCGCGTGGTCGAGTTATAATTGATCTCAATGAGTCACTCAAGAAGTAAATTAATTGCAGGAAACTGGAAAATGAATTGTTCCAGATCTCAAGCAATTCAATTAGCCAGCCATGTAGTCGCTGATTTTGATCGAATAGACAACGCTCAACTGTTGATTTGTGTTCCGAGCATCCATTTGTCTGATATTAGCCGTTTAGTGGCAAATAGTAAGGTTTTACTCGGGGTTCAAAACGCTCATTGGCAAGAAAAAGGTGCTTATACGGGTGAAATAAGCATGAATATGTTGGCTAGTTATCAAGTGAGCCATGTGATAGTTGGACATTCCGAACGTCGCCAAATGTTTGGCGATGATAATGAGAGTGTCGCATTAAAGTTTGAAGCGGCTTTAAAAAATAGTTTGACGCCCATATTATGTATTGGCGAAACTTTAGAACAACGTGAACAGGATATCACATTAGAAGTATTGCAAGCGCAATGCGAAGCGGTCGTTAAGCAGGTGGGTATTGAAGCATTTGCCAAATCCTGTGTAGCCTACGAACCCATTTGGGCGATAGGAACGGGAAAAACCGCTACGCCCGAGCAAGCACAACAAGTACACCAAGCATTAAGAGCTTGGTTTGCTAAGCAAAATGAACAAATAGCAGCAAATTTACAGATTTTATACGGTGGCAGCATGAATGCTGGAAATGCTAACGAATTGTTGGCGCAACCAGACATTGATGGTGGCTTAATCGGCGGTGCGTCATTAAATGCCGATGATTTTTTAAAAATTTATTCTGCAGTGGGATAAACACAATGCAAGAAACAATCTTAATAGTCTATTTAGTCGTGGCAATCGCTCTGGTTGGCATTATTTTGCTTCAACAAGGTAAAGGTGCCGAAATGGGTGCATCATTTGGTGCTGGCGGAGCAAATACCGTATTCGGAGCTGCCGGCTCTGGTAATGCGCTGACAAAAACTACCACTATTCTAGCAATTTTATTTTTTGGCATTGCGCTTAGTATCAGTTATTTGAACTCGTCTCCCGCAAAAGTGGTTGACACTATTTTTGACGAAGCGCCAGCAACAGAAAAAATAGATATTGAATCCGCTTTACCAGCGGAATTGAGTCCAGAAAAAGGTCTTGAGGCAGAATTGCCACCAACTGATGCCGCCTCAATAGACGCAACAGAAACGACAGGCAAAGCTGCAACCGAAACTTCTGATAAGGTGGACGCAAATAAGTCAGAACCTATGATCGATAAAGAAGAGCCAAAGAAGCCAGTAGAAACTAAAAAAGAAGGTGGCAATCAGTAATTGCTGATTGTACATAAGAGCTCATCCAGAATGATTTTAGCCGAAGTGGTGGAATTGGTAGACACGCTATCTTGAGGGGGTAGTGACCTTATGGTCGTGCCGGTTCAAGTCCGGCTTTCGGCACCAGAACGTGTTCGTTAAGAACCAATAAGAGCCAGAACAACCAGTAAATACAAGGTGTTCTGGCTTTTTTATGTCCGTTACAGTCCAATAATAACCAGTGACATCCAGCTGATTTAGTAGTACCTTTAGTAGTACCAGCCAAAAGGTTTGATACTGGGTACTACTAAAATGTCTAGAATGACTAATCCCTTGACCAATACACAGGTCAAACAAGCTAAAGCCAAAGAGAAGGTTTATAAGCTTTCGGATGGGCTAGGATTACAGCTTAGAGTGCGACCTAACGGAGCTAAATCATGGTTATTTGATTATGTCAGACCGTTCGATAAAAAACGCACTTCAATCGGTTTTGGGTCTTTCCTTGATGTTTCATTGGCAGAAGCTAGAAATAAGCGTAAACAAGCTAGGGAGTTATTAGCCAAAAATATTGATCCTAAAGAGCATCGAGAAGAGCAACTTCGCATAAAGCGACTTTCAGAGGGTGAAACCTTAATCAATGTTTGTAATGACTGGTTTAAGATCAAAAAAACCAGAGTCGCAGAGGTTACAGCTCATGCTATTTGGCGCAATTTCAAAAATCATCTATTTCCAGCTTTAGGCAATCGCCCAATCAGTAAAATACTTGCGCCAGAAACGATCGAAGCTATCAAGCCATTATCAGCAAAAGGTAGTTTAGAAACGGTTAGTAAACTAATAAGGGCCTTAAACGAAGTAATGAATTATGCGGTCAATACTGGTCGAATTCATCATAATCCTTTAGCTGGTATTCGTACCGCTTTTGAAACACAAACCTCAAAGAATATGCCCACACTGTCCCCTGAAGAACTTCCAGAATTAATGAATGCTCTATCTTACGCCACTATTAAAATTACGACTCGTTGTTTAATTGAATGGCAACTTCATACAATGGTTCGACCTCGTGAAGCCGCTGAAACAGAATGGGATGAAATTGATTTTGATAATAGCCTTTGGAATATTCCCGCTGAACGGATGAAAATGAAACGAGGGCATTCAGTACCACTCACTGAGCAATCATTAGCGATTTTGTCGAGAATGAAACCAATTAGCGGTCATCGAAAGTATATTTTCCCCGCCGATAGAAAACCAAGTAATCCTAGTAATGCGCAAACCGCAAATATGGCTTTAAAGCGGATGGGATTTAAGGGACGGTTAGTTGCTCATGGAATGAGGGCTTTAGCCAGTACCACTTTAAATGAGCAAGGATTTGATTCGGATGTGATTGAAGCGGCTTTGGCGCATGTGGATAAAAATGAGGTTAGGCGAGCTTATAATCATGCGACTTATTTGGAGCGTAGAAGGAAGCTTATGTTTTGGTGGTCGGAATATATTGAATCAGCGGCAACAGGTAAAATGAATACTAGTAATAATATTAGATCGATAATTTAAATATTTTCAATTTACCAAGTCTAGGGTAGCTCCCGAAAGAAGCAGATCACCTACCTGCTTTTGGCTTGGTGATTAATTGTGGGTTCGCGAGGGCGATATGGATAAGATAGACGAGGATAGGTTTCTTGATTACTTACAATTACAAAATTTAATTGAAGTACAAGTTTATTTAGTAACGAATAGTTTGCGTGAATATGTGGATTTTAAAGGGCTACTTTTTAATAAGGATAAAGAGGAATTTTATGTTGATGAAGTGTTTATCATAGAAACACGAGAGTTCCAAAGTGCAGAAAAGCATTTTATTTCTAGGGATAGTCATCAATTATTGGCGGTAACTTTTCGCGAAAATAGTGAAATGAAGAGTCGCCGAGGTAATACGTACAATGTGAGAGGTGAAAGGGAAGTCGGTACAGTTCTCTATAGCTACTCTGAATTTATTGAAAAAATAGGTCAGCTAGGAATTCCGCTAGTAAAACAAATCACTGAGATGCCTCAAAAAGGACTTAATTACAGTGTTGACCTCATTAACCAGAAAAGTAATTTTACACTTGAAGAAGCTAGCTTAATAGCCTCAAACACAAGCTTGGAGGATCAGAGAGGGCCTGATCATTATTCGCAAACGACCAAGCACTATCTGGATATCTTGTGCGAATGCGTCAAAGGTCAAAACCAAAATGGTTTTCATTTAATGACAAAGGAGCTTTGGCTTGAACACTCTTCAGAGTTCAGTCAATCTGGTCTTACAAAATATGAAAATGGTGTAACATTAAATGTAGGAGCTGACGTATCAATAGATTATACGATTATATCGAAATCAGAGCTTTTGCGTTGGTGTGGATTTATGGGAATTGAAACAGGATTATCTCTCGAAACTAAAAAGGTCGAAGAATCTTCAGAGCAATTAAAAATCACCATCCATAATCTCGAAAACCAACTAAATGATCTCGACAACGAATTAGCCAAATTACAATTGGAATCTATAAACTGTACAAATAAGTCGTCAGATTCAAAGGAGAGTAAAGAACTTGAATCTAAATTGGCGTTGTCAGAAGAAAATGTTTTTCCTATTATGACTAAAAAACTAAAAGCAATGCTTGCGGCTCAGAAGAAATACTGGGTAGATTACGATCCCACAAATCTCACAACCCAAAAAAATATTTCGATTTCAATCTGTGAAATACTCGGTATTGATCCGTTAAAAGGTAGTAGAGGAGTAGATGAACTGACAAAAGCAATTCAACCAGATGATATTAAAAGAAGATAGTGACATATATCTAAACCAATAAAGCCGCTAATATTAAGAAATAAATATGACAAAACCATTAATGAAGCGTGGTTTACGTCACTATGTCACAATCGACTGACATACATTTCCTACTGTAAATTCACTCATGTTTTCAACAAGCCCTATAAGGAGCAAACATGAGCAATAACTACCAACCTAAAATATTAAGAAAACCAGAAGTACTTGAATTAACGGGATACTCTCGTTCAACTCTCTTTAATCGTATCAATGATGGCTTATTTCCAAAGCAAATTAGTTTAGGCGCAAGAGCTGTTGGCTTTGTCGCTAGTGAGGTTTGCAAAGTTATTCAGTCAATGATTGAAGAACAATCTCCAGAACAAATTAAGAGTCTTGTTGCGGAACTTAAAGCAAGTAGAACGACAGGAAGTAGAGGTGCTTCATTATGATGATTCATAAAGACAAATGCCTTGAACTTGGTCTACCACTACCTTCAAGCTTTGATAATCAACAAACATACGTTATCAAAACTATTTCTGGAGGAATAAAACTAAATACACGAAAAGCAAGGTTTATAGGTATCCATAATCTGCATAGCATAGCGTCGTCTTTAGCTAGAAAAGGTTACGATTTTACGCTTGAACATGGTCGTGTTCGTTGTCCATTTACGAATAAAATACCAATATTCCCTGTTGATATTTTGTCGATGAGTCCAGAGCAGATTCAATTATATCAAGAATCAAAAAACCGCTAAGAAATTTCATTTCAAAGCGGTTTCCAATGAATCAGCTAGTGGACAAGTTTGGCGACCGACCACTAGCTAAAAAAGAGAATAACATAATGGAAAACAACTATCTAATAGAAGTAATTCAAAAACAAACGCTCTTTGTCGAAGTTAAAGCCCTTAGCTCACTTCAAGCAGAGCAAAAAGCATTAACACTTGATGGCGAAATTAATAGACCGTATTCGCCAGAAGTCGAACAAATTAAAGCGCGAATTATTAGAGCTGGTTAAGTGCTATGTCACCTCTTGAAAAAGTGATTAGAAAAGGCGTTAAACTTTCTATTGATCGAGGACGTTTGGTTATCGACGGACAGTTATCGGAAGTACAACAAGGTTGGTTTGATAAACAAAAAAACTCTTTCATTCAAGCCATAGTTAATAAGAAGAAATCGAACCTGTTTATTTACGAAGGCTACACAACGGGACGATATGACAAACAAAATCATCCAGGTATTACCTTGAGGTTTATCAATTTGTTAACGGACGAAAGTGGTTACATTGTTTTTAATGCCTGTTTAGATCGAAAGCGAACAACTAGACATGGAAGAAAAGGATCAGCTTTACCAAAAGATCATTTCTCTGTGGGTAAAAGAAGTTCGTTTTATAAATTCTGGCTTAAAACGGGGATTGACATTCCTAAGCGTTTATCTTCATTTCACGATTACATGGGAAAACTAAAAGGTTTGCTGTTTATGTTTGATGTGATGGAAAAAGAAAGACTAAATAAAAACAGTGCTGCTTTGTTTTCGCTTGAATATGAAGAATTAGAAAAACTGATAACCTCGGACAGTATCCCAACAACTCTCGGACAAGTTACGGACAACTCCCAGACAAAAAGCTCGGACAAGGTTATTAAGATAAACCATAGAAATAGAGACTTTCAACCAGATCAAACTACGGGTAAAAATTGCTACGGTTTAAGTTATCAAGGTAGTACGGATACAAGGGATAGCATTAATTCAGTTAATAACCCTATATCTATTAGTGAACAAACTAATGATGAATGGCTGAATAATTACAATCAATATAAGCCATGAAGATTAAATCTTGAGTTACAGCCTGAATTTCGCACTAGAGATTTATAAACTATAAAATTGAGGTCGAGCTATGCCAAAAGGTTTTCATATGGGAAGATCACAATCAAGACACTACACTTGTGAGTATCATCGAATTTACGCTAAGTCTTTTAAGAATATGCTAGAAGCTAAATTGGGGAAATATCAAATACCTAACGAGCAGTTAAGCAAAGAGCATCGAGTATTTAATTTGATAGAAACCAATAGTTGGGGACGAGTAGCTGAGTTCAATATCAAAGACAAGAAGATACCAATCCCGCTTAGAATTGATAAAAGAAGTGCCAGCAATAAACTATATTTAGTTTGTCCTTACTGCCAAAATCAACGACAACACCTTTACGCTGTAACCAACACTTACGGCTGTAGAAAGTGTTTAGACCTTCAATATGCTTGCCAAAGTGAACGCCCATCGGAAAGGTTAGCGCGGCGCATTAGAAAGCTCAGGCGCGTTATTTGGGGTAATGAGCCATATGATACAGTCAGCCTTTTTGATCGTAGTGAATGGTATCCGAAACCAAAGTGGATGCGATGGAAAAAGTTTAATCGAGAACGAGGCAAAATAATAAACCTAGAAAATAAGTACTGGAAATCGCAAGAGGTATTTATGGAGCAGTACTTAAAGATGGGAATTGAATGGTAGGCTCATGAAAACCTTAAACCTACTGAATATCCGGCATACTGCTGCTCTATTGCTAGCACCCTGCCGATTTGAGAATTAAGACTAGTTTTTAAATAGCTTGGTTACAGGGGGGATTTCGAAATTCAAGTGAGAAATCACCTATTCTCAGAGTGCGAAACTCTCAATTACCCAAGCACCGATGGCAAGTTTATTAAGCTTAATCACTAAATTCGACGCACAGTCTACCTCAAGTTAGGGCTACGGCACAGGGTAGAATTTCTTGCTGTCAAATACTTGCTTTTTGAATACAAGAACAGCAGAGTTCAGTTACTTAATTTGAATTCAATAAGCTAAAGTCTATTAATTAAATAGTACAAGCACCTCATAGCTCTAAAATCCTATGTTCTAACAGCACCCATAAAAAATATGCGCGGCGGAACCCTTATTGCGGTTGATTTTTAGAAATATAGTGGTACTGAGCGATAGCCAAAGACTACGAATTGATGTATTTTATATACTAGGTCTCAAAAATAAGGATTTAAGTTACATGTTCCCGTTACAGGACTCTTGGACAATAGTAATTCTTGGCTCATGGAATCCTTCAATATTTTCACCAGATTGGGTAGCTGAACGCTTGTCAGAGACTCCTGATTGCAAAGTTGAAACTGCTTTCAACCTAGCAGACCCAACCGCTCCACGAAAAATAACATTTGATGGCATTACTTTGTACCCAGGTAGAAAACAGCTTGTAATTAACCCTTTGAAACCAGACGTATCTGAAATGGTTAAGTGTGCAAACGTGGCTATAAAAATTTTTTCGGTTCTACCGCATACGCCAGTAGGGAATGTAGGCATTAATTTTTCTTTTTTTGCCGTAGAAAAACCACTTGACATTTTAGCTGCGAGTGATGAAATGAGTGATTCATTTAGCTCAATAGAAAGCTCCATAAGCAGGAGTCTTAAAACAAACGATAGTGATGATTATCTATTAAAACATAAACTAGAGCAGATCGAGAAAGGTCTTAAATTATCGTTTAATTTTCACTATGAACTGTCAGACTTGAATTTATATACGGAAATATTCGGAAAAGAAATAATTTTAAAGCACTATAATGAAGCTGTTGAATTTGCTGAAAAGTACTACGAATTGAAAATAACCGACATAGAGCAGGAGATACAGGAATGAAATCTAGTAAATCATCGTCTTGTCAGACAGCGTCTACAGCTGGAGAAATTCCAAGCCATACCAAATACCAAAATAATTGTGTTTATGAAGGTGACATTACGACCGAAACAAACGTTGAGCAAAGAGACTCAAATTATATTTCTAGAAAAGAAGCTATTATTCTTTCTACGCCGACAACGCGTAAACATAAAGAAACAAAAAAGCTGAATGAATTATTTCGTAAATTAGCTTAAACAGCTTAATTTAACTATGGAAGGTCATTTCACGTATAGCAAATCAAGTGACATGAGCGCGCTGAAACAGGGGGATGTTTTAACAAATTCTGGAAAGTTAAAAGAATTAGTCTCTATGATTCATCCTCACTATTCAGGAAAAAACTACAAATATTTTCAGGTGTTGACTCAGAGCTGTGATTTGGTTCGAAGAGGTGAAAAGTGTAGCTCTCGATATATTACACTTGCTGCGGTTCGGGATATTGATACTGTAATCCACCGAGCTGTTATGAAGATTGCCACAACTCCGCAGCGATTCGAATTGGATGATCGACTGATTTGCAGTGACAAACACAAACAAAAAATTGAGCGCTTCATAGAATCACTTTTTAATAATAATGACAAAAATCATTTTTTCCTCAAAGCCTATCCAGAAGTAGGTCTCGATTTGGATTCTTGCGCTTTTTTACATTTATCAATAGCCATTAAATCTAATGAACATTTTGATAAATGCCTCGAAGCTAAAATTCTTGAGTTGGACTCTGAGTTTCAAGCTAAATTAGGCTGGATGGTAGGAAATTTATATTCAAGAGTGGGGACAAAAGATTTTGTCCCACACCATTTTGGAGAAAGGCGTGAGTTTATAAAGTATATTAATGATGTTATGGATGAACAAGTGACATGGGTGCCAGCAAATTTTTTTAGTGAAGTTAGGAAATTAGCTTCTGAAGATTCCGGGTCTTCAAGTCTGAAAGAAATAGGTGAGAAAGCTATACTCATTAAGGAACAGAAAAAAGAGCAGAAAATAATGAATCTTGTTAATAAAATAAATAGGGAAATTGAACTAGGTTCAACTGAAAGAGATAAGATAATGGATATTCTTCGCCGTGACAAAAGCATTCAATTATAATTAGGCTTTTGTTGTTAGTAATAATATGTGTAGTAACATGAGCTAAAATGCTCGATAGAGATACTGTAAATCGTGTGCTTAGTGACAGTATTCGATCTCTTCTGAGTAGATAAACTGAAATATAATAATAGTAGTACTTTAAGTAGTACTGTCTAGGGTTGAATATGTCATTTCTCAATAATTACAATCGCTTACGCGTCGTTATTGAGTCCGGCTTTCGCACCAGAACGTGGTTCATTAAGAACCAATAAGAGCCAGAAACTCCATTATTAACAAGGGTTTCTGGCTTTTTTATGTCCATTACTGTTCAATAATATCCCGTGAAATCACAAGCTTTTACTATTACGAAGGGCTTAAGTAGTGAAGATTTACACAGTAATTTAGAGGATTATTTATTAATCGATGTTCGGTCGAGGTATGAGTTTCTTGCAATTCGCATGAGAAGTGCAAGAAATGCTCCGCAGTAATAATTTTATTGCCGATGTCAAAAAAATGAGGAAGAGTAAAGCTAGTAAACCAATTGTGTTTTATTGTAATGGCATAACCTGTGCTAAATCTTATAAAGCGTATGAAAAGCCACACAGAACAATGTGGGCAATGTGTTGACCTACGACGCAGGAATTCTCCATTGGGCAAAAAAATATCCTCAAGAAACAACGCTGCTCGGTGAAACGCCAGTGAATCTTGAGTTTTTGCTCGATAATGACAAATTTAAGGCGCACCTCCTTTCATTTGAAGAATTCACTAAGAGGATTAATGATAAAGCTATTGTGGTAGACGTCAGAGATGAGCTTCAGCGAGACAGGCTGATTTTCGAACAGGTCAGTATTAGTGTGCCGATAGATGATGTCGTTTTATACGCCTCAAAACACGCTAAAGAAGACAAGACCTTACTGCTATATGACGCAGTTGGAAAACAAGTTCGTTGGCTGCAGTTTTATCTGGAAAAAGCAGGTATTACTGATTATTTTTTCCTAAAAAATGGAGTTAAAGGTTATTTGGATAAATAGTCGAACGAGCCATTTAACACAAACTTATTAAGAATCATACCGCCATACATTGGCGGTTTTTTGTGACAAAATACCAAGCATCAATAGACACAATCAGTCCAAATCGCGTAAAATACCTTAGTTTTGCCGAACGGGCACAAAACTTGACGAAATTATTGTAAGCGGAAGTGGTTATTTGACCTTTTCCGCTTTTTATTAGTAAAAATCGAAGTTGTATTTAACGTTATTCGGAGGTCGTTTTGTCCTTACCTGCTGTATCTCATACCAATAATTATAAAACAGCAATATTGGTACTGGAAGATGGTAGCGTTTTTCATGGTAAATCAATCGGTGTTGATGGTATTTCTGTTGCTGAGGTGGTTTTTAACACGGCAATGACGGGCTACCAGGAGATTTTGACCGATCCATCTTATGCAAAGCAGATGGTGACTTTGACTTATCCTCACATTGGCAACACCGGAACCAATCCTGAAGATGTTGAATCCGATAGTGTTTGGGCTGCGGGTTTGATTATTAGAGGTCTTCCAATTGTTGCAAGTAATTGGCGGAAAACGCTTTCTTTGCAAGACTACTTAATCGAAAACCAAGTGAAGGCTATTGCCGATATAGATACCCGGAAATTGACTCGAATATTGCGTACTAAAGGTGCACTTTCAGGTTGTATTATTGCCGGAGAGCTGAGTGATATGAAAGATTCGGTAGAAAACGCCTTAACTGAGGCTAAAAACTTTGCCGGATTAAAAGGCCTGGATTTAGCAAAAGAAGTTTGTGTAAATGCTCCTTACCAGTGGGATCAGACCAGCTGGAATTTAGTTGATGGATTCTCCTCTCAAGATAAAGACAAACAACCATATCATGTGGTTGCTTATGATTTTGGCGTCAAAAAAAATATCCTGCGAATGCTTGCAGATCGTGGTTGTCGTCTAACAGTTGTTCCTGCACAAACTTCATCACAAGAAGCAATGAAGCTCAAACCTGACGGTATTTTTCTGTCGAATGGTCCAGGTGATCCAGAGCCCTGTGATTACGCCATTAATGCGATTAAAGATTATTTAGATATGAATATTCCGACTTTCGGAATTTGCTTAGGTTATCAACTATTGGCGCTCGCTACAGGAGCGAAAACAGTTAAGATGAAATTTGGACATCATGGAGCGAATCACCCAGTCGAAAATATTCAAGATGAAACAGTTTTGATCACTAGTCAAAATCATGGGTTTGCTGTCGATGAATTGTCATTACCTAGAGAGCTAAAGGTGACTTATAAGTCATTATTTGATGGTAGCTTACAAGGAATAGAGCACACTGAAAAACCGGCGTTTGGATTTCAAGGGCATCCAGAGGCTAGTCCTGGCCCTCATGACGCAGCACCGTTATTTGATTATTTTATTGAGTTAATGAGAAACTCTAAAAATAAGAATTAAAAATTGTGAAAGTAATTGATACCTGAATTCAAGATAAATAAAAATGACAGACAAGTAAAATACAACGGTAATAATAAATGCCAAAACGTACAGACATAAAGAGTATTTTAATTCTTGGTGCCGGTCCAATTATCATTGGGCAAGCCTGTGAGTTCGACTACTCTGGCGCGCAAGCTTGTAAGGCGCTTCGGGAAGAAGGTTATCGGGTTATTTTGGTTAATTCTAACCCTGCGACCATTATGACCGATCCGGAAATGGCCGATGCAACTTACATTGAACCGATTCATTGGGAAGTCGTAGCAACGATTATCGAAAAAGAAAAACCAGACGCAATATTGCCGACAATGGGTGGACAAACTGCATTAAATTGCGCTCTAGATTTAGCTTCACGTGGGGTATTGAAGATCCACAATGTCGAAATGATTGGTGCCAATAGAGAGGCAATTGATAAAGCTGAAGACCGAGAAAAATTTGCCAACGCCATGCGTAAAATCGGATTGGATATGCCCAAAGCTGGAATTGCTCATACGATGAATGATGCACGTAAAGTTCAAGCTGAAGTGGGTTTTCCTTGTATAATTCGTCCATCATTTACCATGGGTGGAACCGGTGGCGGTATTGCATATAATCGAGAAGAGTTTGAGGAAATTTGTGTTAGAGGATTAGACCTTTCACCAACCACCGAATTATTAATTGACGAATCATTGATCGGCTGGAAAGAATATGAAATGGAAGTGGTTCGAGATAAAAATGATAATTGCATTATTATTTGTTCCATTGAAAATTTCGATCCGATGGGTGTTCATACCGGAGACTCGATTACCGTTGCGCCAGCTCAAACTCTGACTGATAAAGAATACCAAATTATGCGTAATGCTTCTTTGGCAGTGCTCAGAGAAGTAGGCATTGAAACTGGCGGTTCGAATGTTCAGTTTTCTGTCGATCCAAAAACTGGACGGATGATCGTCATTGAAATGAACCCGAGAGTATCTCGCTCTTCTGCTTTAGCATCGAAAGCGACTGGTTTTCCGATTGCAAAAGTCGCTGCAAAATTAGCCGTTGGTTATACTTTAGATGAATTGCAAAACGATATTACCGGTGGTCGCACCCCCGCCTCTTTTGAGCCAAGCATCGATTATGTCGTGACAAAAATTCCGCGATTTAATTTCGAAAAATTTCCAAATTCAGACATGACTTTAACCACACAAATGAAGTCCGTCGGAGAGGTGATGGCGATAGGTCGCACTTTTCAAGAATCAATGCAAAAAGCTTTGCGAGGACTCGAAACAGGTGTTGAAGGTTTTGATCCTTTATTAAAAACTAACAGTGACAATTGGAAAGAAAAACTTCGACATAATTTACAAGTACCAAGTTGCGACCGGATTTATTATATAGCTGATGCTTTTAGACAAAAACATTCGGTTGAAGAAGTTTTCCAATTAACTAATATTGATCCATGGTTTTTAGTACAAATTGAAGAGTTAATTTCATACGAAAATTATTTTTCTACTTTAAGTGTTGGTGATGTTGATCGTGATATATTGCGCAGTATGAAACGCAAAGGTTTTTCAGACAGGCGTTTGTCCGCTTTGCTGCATATCAGTGAAAAAGAAATCAGAAAGCTACGACATAGTTTTGGTTTGCATCCGGTTTACAAACGAGTGGATACTTGTGCTGCTGAGTTTGAAACAGATACGACCTATCTTTATTCGACATATGAAGATGAATGTGAAGCGTCACCATCTGACAGAGAAAAAATAATGATCATTGGAGGCGGTCCCAATCGGATCGGTCAAGGGATAGAGTTTGATTATTGTTGTGTACATGCTGCTTTTGCAATGCGGGACGATGGTTATGAAACCATCATGGTAAACTGTAATCCAGAAACAGTATCGACGGATTATGACACCTCTGATAGACTTTACTTTGAACCAGTCACTCTTGAAGATGTCTTAGAAATTGTCGCAAAGGAAAAGCCGAAAGGCGTTATTGTGCAGTATGGTGGACAAACTCCACTTAAGCTCGCAAGAGATTTGGAAGCCGCAGGTGTTCCTATCATTGGCACCTCGCCTGATGCGATCGATCGTTCGGAAAACCGGGAAAGATTTCAACGTTCAATTGAGCGTTTGGGATTAAAACAACCCCCCAATCGTACTGCTCGAAATATTGAAGATGGTGTTCGGTTAGCTGATGAGATCGGGTATCCGTTAGTAGTCAGACCTTCTTACGTGTTAGGTGGTCGGGCGATGGAAATTGTTTTTAATGCCGATGAATTAAAACGTTATATGTCAGAAGCAGTGTCCGTTTCAAATGAGTCGCCAGTGTTATTAGATCGATTCTTAAATGACGCGATTGAAGTTGATATTGATGCGATATACGACGGAGAAACCACTTTGATTGGCGGCATCATGGAGCATATTGAGCAAGCTGGCGTCCATTCTGGGGATTCAGCTTGTTGTATTCCGCCGCACACTTTGTCAGATAAAATACAGGCGCGGTTAAAAGATCAGATTGAAGCAATGGCTAAAGAGCTTCAAGTGCGTGGACTAATGAATACCCAGTTTGCCATTCAAGGTGATGATATTTATGTATTGGAAGTTAACCCTCGAGCTTCGCGTACCGTGCCTTTTGTTTCCAAAGCGACGGGAAGACCACTAGCAAAAATTGCAGCAAGCGTGATGGCAGGCAAATCGCTAATAGAGCAGGGTTATACCAAGCCATTAAGTTCGGATTTTTTCACTGTTAAAGAGCCGGTTTTTCCGTTTAATAAATTTCCAGGAGCCGATCCTATTTTAGGACCTGAAATGAAATCTACAGGCGAAGCTATGGGAGTTGGTGACACTTTTGGTGAGGCGTATTATAAAGCTCAACTGGGTAGTGGATCACAAGCACCGAGAGGTGGTAAAGCGATTTTGAGTGTTAAAGATAGTGATAAAATAAAATTAGCGGAAACTGCTCGAGCCCTGATAGAAGTCGGTTTTGAAATTTATGCAACTGGCGGAACGACAAAAAAATTGATTAAAGAAGGTGTTTTCTGTCAACGGGTTAACAAGGTTTCAGAAGGAAGACCTCATTTGGTTGACATGATTAAAAATGATGAAATAGATTATATTGTGAATACCTCTGAAGGCAAGCAGGCGGTGGCGGATTCTTATACGATACGTCGTTCAGCGCTTCAGCATAAAGTAGCTTACACGACGACTTTAGCGGCTGCATTTGCAACTGCCAAAGCGATCCGACAACAAACAAGACAAAAAGTGATTACTATTCAAGAGCTCAATAAAAGAGTCAAAGTGAAAGATTAATCGTTAATCTAATCACTGAATAGATATAAGAAAAAATTAAATTAAAGGTAAGTAAACCATGAAAACAACCCCAATGACAAAACAAGGTGCAGATGCCTTAATGGCAGAATTGACCGATCTTAAACAAAATCAAAGACCTAAAGTTGTTGCAGCAATTGCTGAAGCAAGGGAGCACGGTGATTTAAAAGAGAATGCCGAATACCATGCGGCACGAGAGCAACAGGGATTTATCGAAGGTCGTGTGCAGGATATCGAGTACAAGCTGGGTTCAGCTCAAATTATTGATGTCGCCAGCCTACCTCAAACAGGAAAAGTGATATTCGGCACAACGGTCACTATTGTTAATCTTGATACTGATGAAGAAGTGACTTATCAAATTGTTGGTGATGATGAATCAGATATCAAAAAAAATAAAATATCGGTTAATTCTCCAATTGCACGTGCGCTTATAGGTAAAGAAGCTGGTGATGATGTTCTTGTCAATGCACCGAGCGGTCAAATAGATTATGAAATACTATCGGTTAAGTATATTTAACCTAACTCATTTTCACTAATTTTTAGGGGAAGAAAAAGCCAGCTGAGTTTCAGCTGGTGATCGAAATATGGATAACTTTCATAATAGCGATAGTCAACCCAGTCAAATTAACCAGTTTGATATGGCGTTTTATCAAGTTATGATCGACACGTTATACGATGGTGCGTTTGTTGTTGAAAATAAGTGTTTTAAGTTAGTTAATGATGCTTTTTGTCGACTAACGGGCTGTTCAAATAACGAGCTAATTGGCAGATCATTTAACGATTTTATTTATCCTAAAAATGATTCTATTACTTATGAAGATATTCTAGATAAACCTTCAGTCACACCTTTAAATCACTCTGTTGTTAAACAAAAGATGGCGACCAACATACCAGAATATCATTTGGTAGTTAGTAATAAATCCGGTTCAGATACTGCGGTCGAAATGCGTAGTAAGCATTTTATTGATCACAATGGTCAGTTATATCAAGTGACCAATTTGCGTAAAAAATTTACTGAGCAGGCGCTTAGCCAAGCGCTACGAGAATCTGAAAATAATCTACAGAGGCTAATTGACCAATTACCAGACGTTTATTTTCAAACTGATTCTTCAGGAATAATAACGAAAGCATCCTTTCATACGACGTCTATTTTGGGCTATGAGAGTGGTGAATTAATTGGCAAGTCACTTTCTGATCTTTATTTAAAAGCGAGTGAGCAAGCCGAAACTCTAGCGAGAGTGATTGGTAACAAAGGGCAGCCTGTTGATATACGTACATATTTAGCGGGCAAAGATGAGTCGCGAATTAAAGTTTCATTGCGTGTGTATGCAAAATATAATATCAATCGAGAATTTATTGGTGTTGACGCAATAGCGAAAGATGTCGCAACCAAAGAGTCTATGCTCCACGGGACAATTGTTCGAGATCCATTGACTAAGTTAATTAATCAGCTTGCATTCAACGAACATTTGTCAAAATCAATTCGATTTGCACGACGTCACCAGAAAAAACTTTGGGTGTTATACGTCAGTTTACAAAATTTATCTGATATCAACGATCTTTTTGGCAAGATTGTGAGAGACACGTGTTTAGTCAATTTTTCTCAGAGATTGCAGGGCTTTTTTAGAGATACTGATATTGTGGCAAGAGTTACAGATGGCGATTTTGTGGTTTTACTGGATGATTATACTCGTGATTTCATACTAAACGATCTAGTAGAAGGTCTTCATGATGTAATGGATAAAAAGACGAACATCAATCAATACCCTTATGGTTTTACTTTTAATATCGGACATGCCGCATTCCCGACCGATGGTCTCACGGGTGACGAACTGATTAATCATGCGGAATCGAATATGTATAAATTCAAGTTTTCAAAAAATATTAAGCAAGATTACTAGCCTAAACAATATGGAAAAAGCGATACCAACTATTTGTGGGGTGATAGGTAATCCTATCGAGCATAGTCTTTCACCTGATATTCATCTAAATTTTGCCAAGCAATTTGCCCTAGAACTTGACTATCAAAAATATCGGCTTGAAAAAGAGCAACTAGGATATTTTGTAAAAAATTTCTTTGAAAAAGGGGGGGGTGGTCTGAATGTTACTTTACCTTTTAAACAGGAGGTTATCGGTGCAGTTAACCAATTGACAGAAGCTTCACGAATATGCCAGTCAGTTAATACTTTGTCAATTCAGGAGAATGGCAACATACTGGGTGATACTACTGATGGTGAAGGATTAATCCTTCATCTAAATCAGCTCAACTATGAGTTTAAAGACAAAACGATTATGATGCTTGGCGCAGGTGGTGCTTCCATATCAGTCATTTATTCGCTATTAAAAAATAATTCGAAAATTATTTTACAGAACCGAAGTAGTGATAAAATAAACAAAATTATTTCAAAATTTTCAAGTATTGGTCAGATAAACTCTTTCAAACAATTGGGTAAAGAGATTAAGATTGATGGTTTCATTTGCGCGGTAAGTCAATTTAGTCCGACTCTATTAGATCGTATAGTTCCATCATTAAAAGCCGATGCCTTTATCTATGATCTCAATTATGCAGAGCGTTCAGTAGAAACGCTTGATTATTTCCGACAAAAAGAATTTAAAAGATTATCGGACGGATACGGAATGTTAGTTGCGCAGGCGGCTAAATCATTTGAGATTTGGCATGGCAAGATGCCGATCTTTTAACGATACATAATTGCTCGCTGAATACTTCAAATAATCTTTTTCTTTGTCGGTTAAAGCTCTAATTTTTTTCGCAGGCGAGCCCACCCATAAAAAACCACCTTCTAACTTCCGGTTTGGAGGTACTAAACTACCGGCTCCCAAAATCACATCAGATTGCACAATTGCGTTATCCATTATTATAGCGCCCATTCCGATCAGACATCGGTCTTCGATTTCGCATCCGTGGATGATCGCTTTATGTCCAATCGTAACATCATTGCCAACGTTCAAATCGTGCCCTTTTACATTATAAGGACCTGCGTGTGTGACGTGCAAAATACAGCCGTCTTGAACACTTGTACGTTCGCCAACTTTTATCGAATGAACATCACCTCGAATAACGGCCATTGGCCATACGGAACTATCGTCGCCGATTTCAACTTGACCAATTAATAACGCTGTAGGATCGATGAATATACGACTACCGAGTTTCGGATGATGTTGCTCAAATGCTCGAATATTCATAGCTGAACCAAACTAATTCTAGATAAACCCATTTTATATGAAGTTTTGTTGATACCCAAATAATGATTTTTAGAATATGAAACGCTTTTAAATTAACTTCAAATGAAAGCCATCACTCCTCTATATACCCAATCAACCAAAAATTATATAATCCCTGACTTATAAATTTAATAAACTTCCCAATATCAACTATGAAAAAGAAAACGACTGCCTTAATTATTCTTGATGGATGGGGTTACAGCGAATCCCCCGACTCTAACGCGATTTTGGCGGCAAACACGCCCACTTGGGACGAGCTATGGCAAAACTACCCCCATACCCTCATTTCAGCTTCAGGTACTGACGTCGGATTGCCTGATCAACAAATGGGAAATTCTGAAGTTGGACATCTTAACTTAGGATCAGGTCGAGTGGTCTATCAGGATTTCAGCCGTATTAGTAAAGCTATCGAAGACGGAGAATTTCAGCAAAACCAGGTTATTTGTGGTGCAATCGAAAAAGCGGTATCAAATAACAAATCAATTCATATTATGGGTTTGCTTTCAGATGGTGGTGTACATAGTCATATTGATCACATCAAAGCGATGATGCAACTTGCAAAATTAAAAGGTGCAGATAAAATTTATCTACATGCTTTTCTCGATGGTCGTGATACGCCACCCAAAAGCGCGCAAAAATATATTGATGATATTGAACAATTAGGAGTAGGCAGGATCGCCAGTTTATCTGGTCGATATTATGCGATGGATCGAGACAATCGTTGGGATCGAGTTGAGGCTGTTTACAATATGCTGACGCAACCAGAGGTAACAAATTATTATTCCAAAAATGCTTCTGATGGTTTAAACGCCGCTTACCAACGAGATGAAAATGATGAGTTTGTTAAGCCGACAGTTATCGGTGATAAAGTAATAATTGGATCGGGCGATACGGTTATTTTTATGAATTATCGCGCGGATCGTGCAAGAGAAATAACACGAGCTTTTGTTGATAACAATTTTACGGCGTTTGGTCGCAAAAAAATCGATTTAGCCGATTTTGTAATGTTAACTCAATATGCTGATGACATTAGAGCTCCCTGCGCCTATAAACCAACACATTTGCCAAAAGTTTTAGGTGAGCATTTACAAGACTTAGGAAAAACCCAACTTAGAATAGCGGAGACAGAAAAATATGCGCATGTTACTTTTTTCTTTAGTGGCGGTGTTGAAAAACCATTTGCTGGAGAAGATCGAGAATTGATACCCTCACCGCAAGTTGCAACCTACGATCTCCAACCCGAAATGAATGCACCATTATTAACGGACAAATTTGTTGCTGCGATCGAAAGTAATAAATACGATTTTATTATATGTAATTTCGCTAATCCTGATATGGTTGGTCATACAGGAAATTTGGAGGCGACGGTTCAGGCAATTGAAGCATTAGATGATTGTCTGGCGAGAATAATCAAGTCTCTCAAAGAAAATGGTGGTGAAGCAGTGATTACTGCGGATCATGGTAATGCGGAAAAAATGAATGATCATCAAACAGGTCAACCACATACGGCGCATACCAATTTTTTAGTACCTTTTATTTATGTTGGAAGAAGTGCTAAACCGACAACCAATAAAGGTGTGCTTTCAGACGTAGCCCCTAGTTTACTATCAATTGCAGGACTACCTATTCCCGAGGAAATGACGGGTAAACCCTTAATGGAGATTGCTGCGAACTGATCGCAATAATGACGTAATTTGAGTAAATATTTATTTTTTATTAGTTTATTTGTTTTTTCGACATTTGCTTTAGCTGAAGTTGAACAACCGCCCGATCAACATCAAAAAAAAGCTGAACAGGAACTTGAGCATCTCAGAGGTGAAATTAAATCACTTCAGTCAACGTTATCTAAAAAACGAAAACAACAATCGACAGTTATAAAAAAACTTCGTAGTTCGGAAAAAAAAATAGCGACCGCTGCGAAAATATTACGCTCAACAGTTAGACAACTCAAACAAAAAGAAAAAGAGCTAAAAAAGCTTCATCGAAAGCAAAAAAACCTTGAGTTTGATAAAACTGAGCAAAAAAAGGCGCTCGCCGATCAATTAAGATCGGCGTATATGAATGGTAAGCAAGAATATTTAAAATTACTTCTCAATCAACAAAACCCTGAAGAACTAGGGCGAATGCTCGTTTATTATGACTATATGAACAAAGCTCGAAGTAAACAAGTTAATAAACTACAAAACACACTTAACGATCTTAAAGACGTTGATTTAGCCATTCAAAAAGAAATTCAACAACTAAATATTTTAAAGAAATCAAAAGAGAGTGAAACAAAACAATTAAAAAAATTGATGGATAAGCGGAAGAAAATAGTCGAATCACTCGGTAAAGAAATAGCATCTAAAAATGATCAACTAACAGAGCTAGAGATTAGCGCTCAAGAATTGCAACAATTGATCGATTCAGTAATTGAGACTATAGACGAAATAGATTTTACCCAACCGCTCGATGGGCTCAAAAGGTTGAAAGGAAAACTGTATTGGCCAACAAAAGGTAAACAAATAAAAAAATATGGCGCGCTCAACCAAGGACAGAGAAGTAGTGGTGTTCTAATTTCAGGTGAAGAAGGTAAGGAGATTAATGCTATTCATCATGGTCGAGTGGTTTATTCTGATTGGTTGCGAGGTTTTGGTTTATTGTTAATTGTCGATCATGGTAAAGGTTACATGAGTTTGTACGGATATAATCAAGCATTATATAAAGATGTGGGTGATTGGGTTGAAGCGAATGAGGCGATCGCAACACTCGGACAAAGTGGCGGTCAAAAACAACCAGGACTTTATTTTGAATTACGCCATCAAGGAAAGCCGGTTAATCCTAAGAAGTGGTTTAGGTAATAAGATATATTTAGTCGTTTCTGGATCAAATTTAAAATATCAAAATCTTGGAGAGACCATTATCCAGACATATCCCAATGACCAATTTTATGGACATGGAACAAATTGGTCTATTCAACAGCATAGCAATGGTATGATTTTTGTTTCAAATGACGAATTTCATATTTTTGATGGTGCTAACTGGCGTACTCATCATTTACAAGATAACTCGAGTATTCGCCATTTATCCTGACGGGCGTATCTATTTTGGCTCGGACTCAACCTTCGGATATTTTGAGCCTGCCAACAATGGCGAGTTGGTTTTCAAGTCGCTTGAGTTTGAACTGGACAAAAATAAAAATCCGTTTAGAGATATTTATAATGTTTATTTGTAAGGCATTGTTATGGAGCTCCTTCGGTGGTTAGTTCTGCAACAAAATCATCAAGAGCAGCAAAAGTAATTTGTGCATTTTGGTCAGGGGATGACTCATTAGTTACTGTGTCAAGAAAATCATTTAACGTTCCGTAAACAGTTGGTGGAGCTACAGTCTCTAAATTAGTTCTATCAATAATGACAGGATCACCTAGCCAACCACCGGGTAAATGAGTGAGCACATTCAGTCCGGAAACTTTTATATTCGAATCACTATTGGCGATAACTGAAAGCGTGTTTGTATCTTCGTCATCCCATCGCTGAATAGCATCAGTTACTGTCGAAATTTCTTGCTCTGGAGAATTTTTGACATACAAATCATTCTCTATTGGTATGCGTGTAATGATGCTCAATGCACCATCACTATATTGATATTCAAAAAGAAATTTAAATTGCGTCGTTTTACGCCAAGCATTTAAGCTGGTGACAAATTCAGAAGTCGTTGTTTGTTCAGATCGAAAAATGAGAAATCCTTGACTTCGCAACGTTTCTTTATCAGCCATGAGCCGATTGTGTAAATCGTTCATTTCGATTTCAATGTCATCAGGATTGACATCCCAAATTTGAAATTGTACAACGGCATCTAAATGTCCCCCCCTTAATAGCAACAGTCGGATAGCCTGCTCGTCTATCGGTTCCTATTCGATTACCTATAGCTGGATTTTTTTGGTGGCTGATAAAGTTGAAACTGTCGATGATGGCAACGACCCCAGTGATGGATTTAAGTAGTTACTTAAAATCATTAGCACGTTGTTCATAATCGTATTTATTTGGATAGATAAAAATCGAGCTATAAATAGTAAGCAAAATTATTGATGGTGTTTCGAATAACACCATGGAATATTTGCAGGAATGATTTTAGGGCACCTCTAAAAATGCACTTTTTCCACGATAGCTGGGTCAGCTTCGTGCTTGAATCTTTATGTATTCCATATACACTGCAGTTCTCCGTGCGGAGCTTCCTTGCTCGCATGAAAAGATTACTATTTTTAGAGACACCCTTTATACAAATATTTTAAGAAAAAATTGAGGTTAGCTACAGTAGAGAGTTCGATTAATATCGTGTTTCTTTAATAGTTTTCCAAACATTCTTCTTTCTGTTCCCGCAAGTATTGCAGCTTTCGAAACATTTCCTGATGTTTTTAACATCAAATTTTCCAGATAGTTTCTTTCAAAATGGGCAACGATTTGGGTTTTTGCAGCACGAAATTCCATATCCAAGCATGATTTGTGAGAACTGCTGGTATTTTTATGAGAGTTTATTACACTGTTTAAATTATTTAGATAAAGTGTTTCTGTATCAGTTAGTAACATATCTTGAAGTAAAATATTTTCAAGTTCTCTTACGTTTCCAGGCCAATCATATTGATAGAGCTTTGATATAGCCGATGTATGCAGGGTTTTTATGGGGAGTTTATATTCTGCGCTATGACGTTCAATAAAGTATTTTGCTAATAGCTCGATATCATCATCACGTTCCTTCAAAGGAGGTAGATTTATATTCATGACGTTGAGCCTAAAAAATAAATCCTGACGGAATTTTTCTTTTTCAATTTCTGATGAAATATCTGCATTTGTGGCTACAATTAATCTTATATCTGAAAAAATGGTTTTAGAACTACCGACAGGTTTAAATTTTTTTTCTTGAATAAACCTTAACAAACTGACTTGTCCTTTGTAAGGTAATGCATCAATTTCATCAAGAAATAAAGTACCACCGTTCGCTTGACTGATTAATCCTTCTCTTTCCGACTGTGCGCCGGTATAGGCTCCTTTTACATGACCAAAAAATTCATCCTCTATAAGTGTTTCTGGAATGGCGCCGCAATTGATCGGAATAAAAGGACCGCTATTACGAGAGCTTAAGTTATGAATTGAGTGCGCAATGAGTTCTTTACCTGTTCCTGTTTCTCCCCGAATAAATACAGGAACGTCGTACTGGGAGATTTTTGTTACTTTTTGAAAAGCGGAGCAAAATTTAGCTGAGTGTCCGATAAGATTAACGGGCAGATATTCGTAGATCTCTGATTCGTTCATAGGTTGCAATCCTTGCTATTAAGTTTATTCTTTTGAAGTGCAAAGTAAAAACTATTACCTTGCTAAATAAATCGAATGTAAAAAATATTTGGTTCGAAAATTGCAAGTTAACTTAGTTTCTTCAATCCAACAGTGTAAACATAATGCTGCAAAATATGCAAGATGAAAATATAAAATTATTGACTGGCGAGATATTGGAGTATTTAGACTTTCACCCTAATGCTGCCGATACTCTTGAAGGAATTACACGATGGTGGGTAACTAAACTTTTGTATCAAAGATCAAAAACTCAAGTAAATGAAGCACTTAAAATATTAGTAGAATCTAATCAAATAGACTGTATTAATAATTCAAACAACCAAATGGTTTATAGAAAACATCGAACTTAGTCATATATTAATTGGAGATAAAAAATTAACAACATAATTTTAATAGCGAGTGTAGTTGTTATTTGATCATAGTGTCTTGCTGAGATGCGGGTGTAAATAGACCATAAAAAGGGTCATATTGTACGCGCTAAAAATAAAGTCATAAAAGCTTGCTAGTTGAGTTGAAGATCCTATATATCTTCCTTCCTAAAATTTCTAGCGAGGGCATGACTAGAGGAATCGATCCTTTTACCCCTACAACAAATCAATAATCTCTTTCTTCTTAGCAGCATACTCATCTTCATTAATCAACCCAGCTTCAAATAAGCTTTTTAATTTCCCTAATTTCTGAGCTAAATCGTCAGTACCTCCTGCCGCTGGTTGAGCTGGTTGTGGTTGAATTGGTTGTTGAGCTATTGGTTGCTGCTGATTTGGCATGGCTTGATTCATCATATTAGCGAATCCCATTCCTGCATTCATTGCCATAGCAACAGAGGCAGTGCTATTTTTATTTTTGGCGGAGTCTTTCATTGCGTTGAGTTGTTGTAATTGAACATAGTCAATTCCAGCGGCGGCGGCGGCTTGAGCTTCGGCTGATATATCCGCAATTTTTCCAATTCTTTCCTGAGTTTTTTCATCAAAATTAGTTCCTTCGATTCTAAAATCACTCAATTGAAATCCAAGTTTCTCAAATATTTCTAATACGCTATTTTTTGCTTCTTCCGCTAACAACATCCTATTGGCATCGATTTCGGCATAGGAAAATTGTTTTTGTGCAATGATTTGAGTAATTAATGGAGTGATCCGAGATAAGATCAAAAGTTGAATATCTCTTACACCGTAAAAATGAGCACCGGCTACTATATTGGTAAAAAAGGATTTCGCTTCGGTTATGCGCATGGAATAGTTACCATAAGCGCCGAGTCCGACAGGAAAATTATATTTTGGATCTTGATAGGTAATCGGTGAAGGCGTTCCCCATCTTACGTTCACCATTTCTGCCTTACGAAAATAATAGATGCCAACCTTATGATGGCTTTCTGATCCTTGCATAATTGTTTTGACAGTTGTCCAAAAAGGTACATTATCGGTTTCTAGATCGATCAGACCTTCATCCAAAATGACGTCTTTAACTTGTCCTTCATAAACAAAAATACAACCCTGACCGGGACCAACAATCAGCTTTGAAGCATCTTTAATTTCTGCACCATTTTCGGTCCAGCGAAAAAATAAGATGTCTGGATCGGTATCGATCCATTCAATGACTGAGCGTAATTGATTTTTTAAACTCATTTTGGATTCCTCTCTTGCCATACAGGACTTCTTTTGACTTCGTCATAAAACCAAGCCATTCGACCTTTGAGATCTTTATCATAGTCTTTTTCATATTCAGGAACAACGTCAATACGCGCTTTTAAATAAACAACTAAATAATCACGTAAAGTTGTTTCGGTCTTGATCATATCTTCGTAAAATTGAAAATCGTTATGACGCATAATATCTTCCGCATCTCGACTCGCTAAAAATAGATCCAACGATTTTTCTCGACTAAGATGATGACAGCAAAAATCTTCAACGCTTCTCACTTTCGTTCCAGGATCAAACGTATTTACTTTGTCACAATATTTACAGGGAATATGCACCGCACGAAAAACCGTATCTGACACTTCTAATTGAGCTTGACACTGAGTACAGTTACGTTCTTCAGCTAGTATTTCCTTTGCTCTTTGATATATTTTTTTTGCGGCATTGGCAAAAATTATACTTTCTGTACGTTCTTTATTATGGTATATATTGGTGTGAAATTGCCGATATTTTTGAAATTCTACTTCTACTTGAGATGATTCAAGATCGAGATCTTCGAACATACCTTCTACTTTATCATGCCAAGTATCTTCAACCAAATGGGATAATTCGTGTACTTGTTGTTCGATTGCTGTCCACGCATTGGTCATTGGTAGAACATCCAGGTTGTTGAGATCCAATAACATTCCACACCCTTGTTTAGATTGGGCAAAAAGATCATCAGCTCTTTGTTTTGTTTTGACTAAAAAAGAATCCCAACGCTGAACAGTTGCTTCATAACTCATAATAGAATTTTACTCTAGGTTAGAAAGTAGTTAAAAGAAAGGATTAGCACAATATACACAAGAATCTAATTCAGTATCACTTGGACGGGCTGCACCACAACAACTGCATTTTTTTGTATCAACTGTTTCTTTGCTTTGTTGTTGTAAATTTGTGGTGGCGACTACGTTAGCAAAAATTGATTGCATAGTCACTTTAGGGCGGATTAATTCGATATATTTTTTCATCGACTGGTTTACAAAAATTTTATGCAAATCGACTAACTCTTCCATTTGAAGAACATCAAATTTTTCGTTCAATTTCTTGATTATTGGTGTTAACCTTCTTTTTAGATCAAGTAGCATAGCTCGTACTTGGGCGGGCAGCGCCCCTTCGCTATGATTGAACTGCGCGACTAGTTGCTTGTCTTCTTCCGAAGCTGGTTTTACACGGTACTCTTCTAGCAAAGCGAGCCAATTCTTTGGCTCGCTATTTATTTCTAACGCGCAAGTGAGGATCTGCTGAATAGAAATTTTCAGCTCGTTAAGTGTTGTTTCAACTGATAGTTCTGGCATTTATTTCTATTCACTCAAATCCGCGTTGGTTGATGGTCGATCACTAAAACTCGATGTCAGAATGCGATCCGCCAGCTGCAAATTGCTGTGAATACTGAGCTTGAAACTTCTGATAATCACCAATATATGTCATCGGATCGGAATTCATTTTTAGTGACCAGTGACCGCCAATGGTTCCCCAGTCAGACGGATTGATATCATATTGAGCTAGTACAGAATTGGTATCGATGCCTTGCGCAGCACTAGCATTTATATGCTCTGTAATCTTGATCCATTGTTCAAAAGAAATCGGATCATCGCCTGCTACGTCTGTTCCGAATCCAGCCCCCATCGACTCAGAAACAGATGCGGCTGTGCCAGCAAATTGACCTTGACCACCGCCTGTAAATGCCGCTCCATAAACAGTTGCAATCGTAGCTGTTGTGTCTCGGCTCATTCTTGCATTCCACTCGCCACTGATGTCATCCCACTCTGGCATTTCAATTCCAATACCGCTGATAAGTGCCGCAAGATCTTGACCTTGAGAAATTTGAGCGTTGATTGAAGCCCACTGCTCCATAGATACGCCTTTGTAGGGAGATAATTCATCAGAGAGCGCTTCTTTGTTTTCTTCCAGGCGATTTTGTAAAAAGTCTTGGGTTTGTGCCATGACTTCGTTGTATGCTGAGTAAGCAGAAGCTTCTGTGTTTTCTAGCTCTTTCTTTAGATGGTCATAATGCATTTCATCTTTAATTTCGAACTCTTCGAGAACCTCGTCTAAATCTTCATCTTCGTCGGCTTTAGCCGCTTCGATTTTGGCAATGGCTTCTTTAGCAGTGTCATAATCATCAAATGCTTCTGGACGTCCTAACTTACGACCTCGAAGCCATAAGTAATGTTCATCATTGATTAAACCGTGTTGGTCAAGTGCTTCAGCATAATCGTCGCCGCCATCTTCTCGTGCGTCATCCATAGTGTCGATGATATCTTCTAGTTCATCTTCAGCGTCTTCTTTATTAGGCCAAGCAACCGGGCTGCCATACAAAGCGAGCATTTTGCGTGTATGACCACTTAAAATTTGGTTTAAGTCGCAGACGTGTACACAATTCATTTCGCTAGTTTTGTTGTAATGTTTACTGACCCAAATTTCACGATCTTCATCTTCTTCTAAGTCTGGAAAATCCATGTTTGCACTAGGCGACGCAGTATAATCGTAGGTATCCCAATTGACTTCATCAATAAACTTGCTGACTAATTCTTTTCTATCCGACATTTTATTTTCCCCATTAAAACTATTACTAATGATAATTTCTATCTTTTAATTGAAAGAGTGGTATTGAATTGGTAATAATCAGGTACTTTCTAATTACTAATTTGAGTTAACTAATTATTACCAGCAAACCAGCAATTATATAGAGAAAGATAAATGGATAATAGGTGATAGTTCACAATTTTATTTTGGAGCATTATATTGAACCTAGAAAAGTCAGTTGAATCAAACAAGAAATACCTATAGTTATTTAGTTGATAGTTGTAGTGCCATACTTTCTATTTCTGAATACATAACCAATTTTTCTTTCCAGTATTTCGGTATTCCACTTAGACCATAGTAAGCGCCTGCTATCTGTCCGCATATAGCGGCAGTGGTATCTGCGTCGTTTCCAATATTGGCAGCATTTAAAATAGCATCCCCAAAATTATTTGTATGATAAAAACACCAAAGTGCCGACTCCAAACTTTCGATAACATAGCCACTGCCAGTCAACTCTTCATAAGACTTACTTAAATAGTCACCACTCACTATACTTTTTACACTTTCTGTAGTTGGTCTATAGATTAACTTGGTTAGTATGCGATCTTTTGGTTGCCCCGAAAAAGCACCCAAAATCATTGATGTAAATGTTTTACAACTTTCAACACACTCATCTGCTCCGTGGGTTGTTCTTGAACTTTCGCCTGCAAAGTGAAGTGCTTTTTCTAGATCATCTTTATAAAAAATCGGAATGGGAGCAAGACGCATCAACGATCCGTTACCAGCTGAGTATTTATCTGTTGAACCGCTAAATGGTTCACGCGTTTTTTCGTATTGATTTAATGCAAAAGATACGGTATTACCGATATCAAAACACTCTCCATTGCTACTCATATAACCAACACGATACCAGTTGCAGTAACGATTCATTTGATCTTTCGCATCAAATTCTTTCTTGTAGATTAAGCTTTGTGCTAAACAAAGTGCCATTGAAGTATCGTCAGTCCACTCCCCGGGATTTAATCGAAATGGTCCTCCTCCAACCATATCAGTTATTGGCTCAAAAGTTCCGCGTGGCTTAAATTCTAAGGTTGTTCCTACGGCATCGCCAACTGCTAGTCCGATCAAACAACCTTTGGTTGAGTCTTCAATATTTATTGCTCTATGCATATCATATGACCTTTCTCAAGTTTTTTCTTTGAGTAGTGAGTTTCGTTAGATAGACGAAAATCAATGCGCATAAATCTCACGCATATAAAAATGTAAATCACTGTCATTCGATTTTTTATAGAGTTGCGCCATTCTTGTCGCAGTTTGTTTAGATTCTCCTTCGATTTCTTCAATCACATTGCTTTTGATTATTCGTCGTCTAAAACCGGATTTATTGAGCTTGCCACCTAAAATAATTTCGTAACTTTTTTGTAGTTCAGATAGAGTAAAACTCTCAGGTAATACGTGCAAAACAATAGTCGTATACTGGGCTTTATTCCTTAATCGAATAAAAGCTTCTTTGATTAGTTCATTGTGATCAAAGGCAAGTCGGCGGTCGAATGCAAGCTTATCATTAGGGAGGGTTTGTTGATTCATTTCGCCATTAGTATCCAAGGGATACCAGTGAGAATCATCACTAAATTTCACATCGTCAGCGTTGACAAGAGCAAAGTAAGTAATCGTTACAGACCAACCGCGAGGATCTCGATGAGAATTTCCGACAGCGCCAAGTTGTTCCAAGTAAGGTACATTGTATCCAGTTTTTTCTTTCAATTTTCTTAAAGCGGTTTGTTGAATATTTTGATCTTTTATTATGTCCACAAATCCGCCAGGCGTTGCCCAATGATTTTTAAATGGAAAGTCGTTTCGTTTAGTTAACAATACATGAACTTGATCATCAATAATTGTAAATATAACAATATCAACACTGGTCAATGGAACATCGTAATCATGAATATTATATTTTGATAAAAACTCTTTTTCTTGTTTTTTGTCAGACATGATTATCCTCATTTACGATAGACTGTTTATGGTCGATTCTTTTATTGACTAACCACATTAGAGCCAAACCGGTAATCACGCTCAAGTTTCCTCTTTTCATCAGTTCACAAGCTTCATCGACTGTTAAAATATGTGTTTTAATATCCTCATTTTCACCCATCGCTCCGTGTACACCAGAAGAAGTTAAATCCAATTTTGCAAAGTATAATGTTGTGATTTCATTTGTTCCGCCCGGACTCAAATAAAACTCTCCGATCAATTCGTCCGCTTCACATGAGTAACCTGTTTCTTCTAAGATTTCTCTTTCAATCGCTTTTTGTTTGTCTTCACCAACTTCAACGATCCCGGCCGGTATTTCATATATCCAAGGATTGGTGCCATTTTCTAGTGGTCCGATTCTAAATTGTTCGGTGAGTAAAATGCTGTCCTGTTTTTCATCATATAAAAGCGCTGCAACCGTTGGTTCTCTAACTAATACTTCTCTTTTATGCGGCTTGCTAATGGTTCCATCAAATTTATCATATTGGATCGTGTGTCTTTTTAACTTAAAAAAACCATCGTGACATATTTCAGTCCGTTGGATAGAAAAATCTTTCATGGATGTGCTCCGTAGAGTCGATGATTAAAAATATATCTAGCAATTACATTGTCAAGATAATTTTTAAGTCGAGTTTCAAATAAAAATTCGGGACGGCGATAATCGGCAATTAACTCTCGAATGGTAGAGCTGCGCACCGGAATACGCTCACTTACCGAGCGAAGATTCCAACGTTGTAAAATTTCATTGCCTTTATAAAACTTACTCCAAGTTTCATGGGCAGCGTTATCTGGTCCAATAATAAATGTTAATTCGGGATTAATATTGGCGGCTAAATATCGTTGCTCCAATTCATTCAATAGATCAAAAGTGTAAACAGGCTTATTCGACTTGATACCTATTTCTCTTTCAATTGATGAAGTCGCAATAGTTGCGGTGTTCTTAAATGCTTTGAATTTCTCGGCATGAAACGATTGTCCGAGCATACTCGCCATATATAAGCGATCTTTATAAGGCACCATTTTCTTGGCAAAAGCGTGGCGATAGCTGGGAACAAGCAAGATTTCATCAAAATCTCGGTAAACTTGTTCAATTATATCTTTGTGACCTAAATGCGGAGGATTAAATGCCGATCCGATGATGCCAATTTTTTTAGTATTCATCATATTCTCCTTGCTTGACATAATAGTATAGTTTGTGTACTATTAATAGTATATTAAGTGACCTATTAAATCAAGTGCAATTTAGAACCGGTTTATTTAGGTGATAAATTTAAGGAGAGACAAAATGGTGAAATTAGATTTTGATAAAACAGCCTCTTTTGATGTGGATGCACAATATACATTCACCCCGGTATGTCCTGATGAGTTGCCTGTTGAAGGTGGTACAGAAATTGTTAATGCGCTAAATACTCAAGCTAAGTTAGCAGCTATTAGAGTAGGATCGAAAGACGCTCATAGCCCTAAGGCAATTTGGATAACTACTAAAAATAGACCTGCGTTCACGCCAGTTGAGGGTAAAAATGTTGATATAGCTTGGAACCAACATGCAGTTCCAGGAACCAAAGGTTTCGAATTAATTGACGGTTTACCAAAACCAGCAGATTATGACTTTTTCGTTTGGAAAGGTGTTGAGTTAGATATGCATCCTTATGGTGCTTGCTATCATGATCTTGGCAATCAGTTGAGTACGGGGGTAATTGAATATCTAAAAGTAAAAGACATTACCACAGTGATTGTCGGTGGTCTTGCGACGGACTATTGTGTTAAAACGACTGCTTTACAATTAAAAAATGCCGGTTTTGAAGTCATTGTTAATTTAGACGCTTGCCGAGGGATTGCACAAAATACTATTGAAGAAGCAACGGCTGACATGAAAAAAGCAGGTATTATTATCATTAAAAATATTGATGAATTGAAGGAGTAGATTATGAATAACGAACGAGTCATTCAATCTTTGTTAGATACCGATCTTTACAAATTGACGATGATGCAAGTGGTGTTACACCATTTTCCAGAAGCGGACGTTGAATATTCATTTAAATGTCGCACAGAAGAAGTGGATTTGATGCCATTAGCAGCTGAAATAAAAAATGAAATTTCGTATTTGTGTAGTTTAAAATTTACTGAAAACGAAATTTATTATTTAGACAAAATCTATTATTTAAAATCAGATTTTGTGCAATTTTTAAAACTATTTCAGCTAAGCGAAAGTTATGTACGAGTCGGCGAAGATAAAAATGGTCAACTCGAAATTAAAGTTAAAGGACCATGGTTACATACCATTATGTTTGAAGTGCCTATTCTGGCGATAGTCGAAGAAGTCTATGCAAGGCATCATTATGCCGATATTGATTTACAGGAAGGGCAGCGACGTTTACTCGAAAAAACCAATATGATCAAAATGCATCCTTTGGGATCAAAGTTGAAATTAATGGAGTTTGGAACGCGACGTCGTTTCAGTCGAAAGTGGCAGCAACATGTTTTAGAACACTTAAATCGAAGTGTGGGAAATAATTTAGTTGGAACGAGCAATGTTTATTTTGCAAGAGAATTAAGTTTAACACCTCATGGAACAATGGCTCACGAATATTTGCAGGCATTTCAGTCGCTTGGACCACGATTAGTGGATAGCCAAAAAGAAGCGTTAGAGGTTTGGGCGAAAGAATATCGTGGTGATCTCGGTATCGCACTAACTGACGTAGTAGGGGTTGACGCATTTGTTAGAGACTTTGACCGTTATTTGGGAAAGTTATTTGATGGCGTAAGACATGACAGTGGCTGTCCTTTTGAATGGACAAAAAAAATCCTAACTCATTATAAAAAGTTAGGGATCGATCCAAAAACTAAAACATTAGTTTTTAGTGATGGATTAGATTTGACTTTAGCCTTTGAGTTACTAAATGAATTCCATGAAGTAACTAATTTAGTTTTTGGAATAGGAACGAATTTGACCAATGATGTCGGTGTAAAACCGATTAGTATTGTGATGAAAATGGTTCAATGTAATGGACAACCAGTAGCGAAAATAAGTGATAGTCATGGTAAAACAATGTGTCAGGATGAGGCTTATTTAGATTATTTAAAGAAAGTGTTTGAGATTAATTGATATAAAATACAAATAACGTTATTTACAAAGGAGAGCGTTGTGAAAATTATACTAGCGCAACTTAACTATATTGTGGGCGATATAGAAGGCAACGTAAAAAAAATATTAGATGTTTATGATAAACATTATGAACAAGATGCTTTACTTATTTTTACTGAACTGGCGTTAACAGGTTACTACCCGCAAGATTTGATGAATAAAGAGAGTTTTTTAAAACGACAAGACAATGGGCTAAATCGGCTTATAGAATCTACCCAGGGAAAACCTTGTGGAATTGTGACCGGATATATCGCTAGAAATGAAGGGTCAACAGGAAAACCGCTATTTAATTCTTTAGCGGTGATAAACGATGGTAAGCAAGTATTCGAATATCATAAAAAATTATTACCGACGTACAATGTGTTTGACGAAGTTCGGCATTTTAGCTCAGGCGATAACGACGGATATTTTAGTTACAAAGGGATAAAATTGGGATTTTTGATTTGTGAAGACGCATGGGCTAGCAGTGGATCTTGTATTTACAAAAAAAACCCATTGGCTGATTTGGAAGAAAAAAATCTTGATTTAGTGATTAGCATTAATGCATCGCCAAATAATTTGGGGAAAATGAAAGAAAGAATTGAAATAATAGGTGACGTCGTTAAAAGACTTCGCTCTCCGGTTGTCTATATCAATCAAGTGGGAGGAAATGACGAACTTGTTTTTGATGGGCAAAGTTTTATTTTAAATAAAAATGGTCAATTAGCTTGTCAAATGAAAGCTTTTGAAGAGCAAGTAGAAGGGCTTGATTTTAATTCAATCAATAAAACAAATCTTGAACCTGAATATCAGTCTGACTGTGAAATGATTTTGAACCAAACCGTATTAGGAATTCTTGATTATGTGCGAAAGTGTGGTTTTAGTAAAGTTGTCGTTGGCTCCTCAGGCGGTATTGACTCGGCAGTTACACTAGCAATTTGTACGGAAGCGCTTGGAAGTGACAATGTAACGGCTATTACAATGCCTTCTAAATTTTCATCAGATGGCAGTGTCGATGACTCGGTGGATTTATGTAAAAACCTAAATATTACACTGATGACTGCTTCAATTGAGGAAGAGTTCGAATTATCTGTCAAACGATTCGAGCAAATGTCGGGTGAAAAACCATCCGGCTTAACTCAAGAAAATATTCAAGCACGAATTCGTGGACGAATACTAATGGAGCATAGCAATCATTTTGGAACGTTAGTTATTTCAACAGGCAATAAGAGTGAAATGAGCGTAGGTTATGCGACACTTTATGGCGATATGAATGGCGGGGTGAATCCACTAGGCGATCTGTACAAAATGGAAGTTTATGATTTGGCAAAGTATATTAACGAAAAATCAGGTAAAGAGATTATTCCAATTTCAATTATCGAAAAAGAACCAAGTGCAGAACTATCAGAAGATCAAAAAGATAGTGATTCGCTACCAGAATACCCTCTGCTGGATGCGATATTAAAACTCTATATTGAGGGTGATTTATTGGACGCTAAAGAAATTGATAGATGTAGAAACATTATTGAAAAATGTGGCACCTCAGAAACAGAAATAAAGCGAATTCAAAAAATGGTAGACAGAGCGGAATTTAAGCGGCGACAAGCGCCCCCAATTATAAGAGTCCAAAAACGTAGTTTTGGAATGGGAAGATGGCTACCAGTAGCGGCGAAATATTGAACCATGTTCCCTCTTCTAAGATTAGTCGAGAGTTAGGAAGCCATTGAAAACTAAAATCTAAATTAAAGGTAACAAAAAATGAAAGCAGTAACAGGCGATTTGTTAAATCTTGCAGAAGCAGGAATGTTTGACGTGATCATTCATGGCTGTAATTGCCTATGTAACATGGGTAGCGGGATCGCCAAGACGGTCAAAAACCGATATCCGCAAGCTTTTAAAGCTGATTGCGAAACGGTAAAAGGCGATAGAGAAAAACTAGGTGATTACACTTATTCATTAGTTGGAAAGAATAAGGACATTATTCTAATCAATGCTTATACCCAATATTCCTATAGTCGAGATAAGGTTGATGTCGATTACGATGCGGTAAGAAACGTTTTTTCAAAAATCAAACGCGATTATTCGAAAAAGAAAATCGGGTATCCTTTAATCGGTGCGGGATTAGCGGGTGGAGACTGGGAAATTATCGAAGCGATAATTAATGAAGAATTAGACGGTGAAGATCATACCTTGGTCAGGTTCGAACCGGATATAAAAATATAAAATGAGAAAATAATAATGAAAGATAAAACAAAAAGAACATCAAAGTTTATGAGTTATGTTTTAAGACATAATCCAGCCGAAATGAATTTACAATTAGATGACAATGGCTGGGTGTCTATTAAACAATTAATCGAAAATGCCAATGATAAAGGTAAAAATCTGACTAGAGAACTAGTCGAACATGTTGTGGCGACTAATGATAAAAAACGTTTCTCTATTAGTGAGAATGGTTTAATGATTAGAGCCAACCAAGGTCATAGTATCCAAATAGATTTAGATCTAACGCCCCTGACTCCCCCGAATGTACTTCTACACGGTACAGCAGAAAAGCATTTGGGGTTGATTATGGCTGATGGTCTAAAAAAGATGGGTAGACATCATGTGCATTTATCAGAAAATAAGAATACAGCGAGTGCTGTGGGTCGGCGTTACGGAAAATTAGTTTTGTTAAAAATCGATGCGCAAAAAATGCATAATGATGGATTTGTATTTTACAAGAGTGATAACGATGTGTGGTTGGTAGATAGTGTGCCAGTTAGCTACATGGTCATAACTTGAAGCTGACAATGGATTTTGGAAAATAAAATGAAAACAATAGAAAACTTACGAACTAAAGATGAACTCATCGAATTTGTTGTGCGTGAGAAAAAGGCGAAATATTTACATTTTTGGGGGCATACATCAAAGAATAGTAAACCACTGACTAAAACCTGTTTTAGTCAGTGGTTTAATTCATCGTTTGAAATTGATGGTATCGTTTACGCCACAACTGAACATTTTATGATGGCTGAAAAAGCTCGCCTGTTTGAGTCAAAAAGTGTTGCGAATAAAGAGTTAGTATCAAAAATAATTGCTGCAACTCATCCCCAAAAAGCAAAACAGCTAGGGCGACAAGTTGAAGGTTTTACTAATGAAGTCTGGAACAAGCATCGATTTGATATAGTGGTTAGAGGTAACTATGCCAAATTTTCACAAAATTTCGAATTAGCAGAGTTTTTGATGGGAACAGGAAAGCGAGTGTTGGTTGAGGCAAGTCCAGTTGATAATATTTGGGGAATTGGTTTGACAGAAGATCATCAAGATGCAAATAACCCGTATAAATGGAAAGGGCTTAATCTTTTGGGTTTTGCTTTAATGGAAGTTCGGGAGAGGTTGAAGGAAAAATCTAAATGAACAACATAAAGATAATTAGAGGCGACATCACAACTTTAGATGTTGATGCGATTGTCAACGCTGCTAATGCGAGTTTATGCGGTGGTGGTGGAGTTGATGGAGCTATTCACCGTGCTGCTGGGAAAGATTTACTCGCTGAATGTCGAACATTGGGTGGCTGTAAAACAGGATTCGCTAAGATTACAAAAGGTTATGATTTGCCAGCGAAATATATCATTCATGCCGTCGGACCGGTTTGGTATGGCGGTCATAAAAAAGAAGAGGAATTGTTGGCATCTTGTTATCGTGAATGCTTGAATATTGCAGTTGAAAACGAATTAACCTCTATTGCATTTCCTGCGATTAGTTGCGGAGCTTATCGTTTTCCGATTGATAAGGCTTGTGAGATAGCTGTCGCTACAATTATTAGTTTTCTAGAAAACAATAGTATCAATATTAAGGTGATTTTTGTTTGTTTTGACGACAAGCTAAAAAGAGCTATGACGAATGCTGCAGATCAAAAAGAGGTTTAGTTAATGATTATTTGTACTAGCTTAGACTCGCCCTGCAGTATTTATTTTGAGTCTAGATTGTAGCGCACGGTTTTTAGATTCAAATCATCACATTGCAGATAATGAGTGACTTCTATATTTGCTGCTGTTATCTTAAAGTGGAAGTTTTAGGTCAAAAAAATACTCGTTGATAATAATGTGGTTATCTTTTAACTGTGAGTTTTGTAATGGTCAAATATGGTCAAATATGGTTAAATTACCTCTTCAAGCTTTTAAGGAAGTTGTAATTGACGAAAGTAACCCTTTTATAGTCAATGCCCTTAGAAATAGAAAACATTACGAGCATTGCTGGTGCGGCTCTGCAAAAAAATATAAGAAATGCCATTTAAGAAGAAAATACGAACAGCCATATGAGCTTGGGCAACTTCTACATCTTCAACGAGAAATTTTCTGGCGAAAACGCGGGTGTATGCATCCATTGGCATCTGCAGCAACTTGCAGCGGGAAGGTAATTGACTCTCATACAATACAAAGAAAAGGTCCTTTGGAAAAAATTGTTGACGAAACTGGTCATGTAATGCATTTTGAAACGACTCAAGAACGCAAAGGGTTAGCCGCGTCAAAGATTGGGTGGAGAAAAGCATCCATATTTCCAGGTTATTGCTCAGGTCATGATACGAGCTTATTTGCACCACTAGAAACTGCTGTATTTAGTGGTGACCACTCTCAATGTGTATTGTTAGCTTTTCGAAATATATGTAATGAACTTTATAGGAAGCAGGCGTTAGTAGAGTCACTAGAGTTTCAACGTCACTTGATTGATAGAGGGTGTGATCGTGATGAGCAGATAAACCGCCAGTTTTCTTATATAGAAAATATTGAAGCGCAAAAAAAGTCCAAAGAAGAAATGACGAAATTAAAATGTACATTTGAATCGGCAGTCAAGAATGGTGATTTGAGTAAATTTGAAAGTAGAGTTTATTACTTTAGTGGAGAGTTAAGTGTTGTAAGCTCTAGCATTTTACATTGTGAATTTGATTTCTTTGGAAATAAATTGATAGATATGTGGGATCTAAGTAAAGATGCAGAGCTACTTTCACATTCTACTGTAAATGCTGGTAGTGGAGGTGCAGTTGTTTTCGTCTGGCTTAAAGAAGAAAAGACTCCCAGTAAAGTAGTTGACAGCTTTAATAGAATTCCAAATGATGAAAAAGGTGATATATTTGTACAATATAACTTTCTTAATTGTGAAAATACGTTCTTTTCTAATGGATGGTGGGATAATTTGAGTTATAAAGATCAATCTCTAGTCCAAAGGTATTCCAATTCTTTGTATTACGAAGGTGGTAAATTTAATGCTAATAAAATTCGTTGGGTAAATTGGGGATTTACTAATAAATGAGGTAAGAAATTCTGAATTAATGTCTGCAAATGACCGATAACCATGCAAAACATAGAATGCTTGCATTTGGAGCATCGGCGTTGTGTGTATTTTCTCTCTGGGTTAATCTAGTTGTACTAAGAATATAACAGGTAACTAAAGCGAGACTGCTAACAGTTGGCTCAGTTTCGCTTCGCTACACATTTTAGCCAAAAATTATCAGTCCCTTAGTTGGGTGTTGAATTTCCGCTTCTGACCGTAGCAGACTAATTATCGTGCTGTCGGAGAAGTTTGGTATGGCGGTTACAAAAAAGAAGAGGAGTTATCGGCTTGTTGTTATCGTGAATGTCTAAGAGTTTCGGTTGAGAATGAAATAAACTCAATCACACTTCCAGCTTAGAGCAAGAATCGGGTCGGTTAATGATGGATATGCACTTATACTTACCAGAGTTTAAGATTTATCCAGAATTCGTTATGCGAAAAGATACATAGCCTGCGAATATTTATTTCAAAACCGCTGTAGTAATGAGATCTATTTTAAGTATAGGCAATACAGCGACTTATAGACGACGCAAAATAATGAATGAGAGACAATTTATAAATTACGATCGTATCGCTAATGCGATCGGTTACATAAAAGAAAACTTTAAAGACCAACCATCGCTAAATGATGTAGCTAAATCTGTAAATTTAAGTCCATTTCATTTTCAACGTTTATTTTCTGACTGGGCTGGTGTTAGCCCCAAAAAATTTATGCAATACTTGAGCATTCAATATGCAAAACAGTTATTAAAACAAAATAAGTATACACTTCTAGATACTGCACATGAAACAGGGTTATCAGGTACCAGTCGTCTACATGACTTATTTATAAAAATCGAAGGGATGACTCCCGGAGAGTTTAAAAATGGTGGTGAAAAATTAGCAATAAACTATTGTTTTGCAGAAAGTCCCTTCGGGAAGATGATTGTCGCATCGACATATAAAGGTATTTGTCATATGTTCTTTGAGGAAAACGAAAAACAAGCTTTGGTCGATCTTAAAAAACGATTCCCTAACGCAAAATATGATCAGGTGGTTGATAAATATCAGCAAAATGCATTGTTTATATTCCAAAATAATTGGAGCCAGTTAGATCAAATCAAATTACACTTAAATGGCACACCTTTTCAATTAAAAGTCTGGGAAACGTTATTAAAAATTCCTCAAGGTCATTTAACAACTTACGGTTCGGTTGCTCACGAAATAAAAAAATCAAAAGCATCAAGGGCGGTTGGTACGGCTATAGGAAATAATCCTGTTGCATATCTAATTCCATGTCATAGAGTCATACAGGCTAGCGGAAACCTCGGAAGCTATATGTGGGGAAATACTAGAAAATCGGCGATAATAGGTTGGGAAGCTTCTAAAGTGAATACATAATTTATGCATAATATTCGATCTAAAATAGATGCCAGAGATTGGCAAGATGTGACTTCTAATATGAACGAAAAAGGATAGGCTGTTGTACCAAATTTTTTGTCAGAGATCCAATGTGGAACCCTTATTAGTCAATATGATAACTCAGAAATATATCGAAAAACCGTTACTATGGAACGTTATCGATTTGGGTTGGGGGAATATAAAAACTTTGATTATCCGTTGCCAGATCTCGTTCAGTTAATAAGAGAAAACATATATCCCAAGCTTGTACCAATCGCAAATTTCTGGATGGATTCTCTAAAAATTAACAAACAATTCCCGTTTGATTTTCATCGATTACAATCGGAGTGCTATGCTAATAATCAAATGAAACCTACAGCACTGATCTTAAAATATGGCAAAGGCGGCTTTAATACACTCCACCAAGATTTATATGGTGAGGTCTATTTTCCACTGCAAGTCGCGTTGTTCTTAAATGAACCTGAAACTGATTACACTGGTGGTGAATTTGTAATAACGCAACAAACGCCTCGAGCGCAATCAAAAGCGATAGTACTTAAACCGCGAAGGGGCGATATGCTCATTTTTACCACTAATTTTAGGCCGGTAAAAGGCACCAAAGGCTATTACCGAGTTAATATGAAACACGGAGTCAGTGAATTACATAGCGGCGAACGCTACACGCTTGGCATTATCTTTCATGATGCGCTTAGTTAGTCGATAAATGCGAATTTAGTTAAATAAATTTTTAAGACCATTAGCAAAACGGACTAGTTTTTCTTTTAGGGTGATCTTGATCTTAATATCAATACCACTAAACAGTACCAATCCTTCAATCATTAACGTTGGTACATTTTTGTTGGGTGTAGATGGTGCTTTGTTATCAATTCCTCCGAAAATACAAAACGCTTTGGAAACAATGTTAATTTCTTCAGGTGTGTAAATATCGATCCCGCTAAACACACTGAAAATGCGAATTCGCGAGGTTTTATGGATGAAATTCGCTTCACTTAAGTCGATATCACTTCCACCAAATAATGAAAATATTCGAGTCTCTTTAGCTACAACCCATTCTCCGTTTCTATCATTACCGCTAAAAATATTAACAATGTACTCCACATCTCTTGAATCGTTCATTTCTATTGTAGAATCGTGCTTATTGTCTTCGCCAAGCTCTTGATTTTTTTTATTGATAAAATCTTCATCAACGGTTAATTCAAGATCCGCTGTAAGTGCTAAAAGCGAGAGATTATCATTACACTCCATCGCTTGATCCAAACGACGTTCAAACGCTTCTAACGAAAGCTTTCCGTGTCCATAATTCATCGTTAATTGATCGACTACTTCTTCTCGTACAGCTTCGATTGGTCTGTCTTCTGCGATAACAGGCATGATCTATTTCCCTTGGTTATGTTGTGCTAATACTTTTCAATTAAATTGCACTATCTATCAGTTAATCAAAATAATTAGCTGATTAGAAAAATGGTGAATTTAATCAAAACCTAAATATTATTTGGTTTTAGCAAATTATATGCCGTTATTAATTTAGTTGTAATTCAAGGGATTAGGTGTTTTTAAGCTGCCCGCAAATTTAAATTTAACTAAAATTTGGTAAATTATACTCCTTAAAACTTTGGATTTGGTACGAAATAATGTAAGAAATTGCACCTTTATTCGAGCTAAAGAGTTCGAAAGAAGATAAAAAACAATGCTATTCAGTGGTTTATGAGGTCGAGTATACGTTAGAATCCTGTGACAAACATTTCATATAAAAAGCAACTTAAAAAGCCAAAATCGAGCAGACAAAGTGTTATATCGGGCAAAAGAACAAGGTAGAAATCAAATAGCTATGGCGAACTAAAGATGACCTCTATATTCACAATACTTAATATCGGGTTTTCAATCATCATCGCGTGTTTGCTGCTGTTGTGTTATTTATTTTTCTTAAAGGGAGCAAATAAGTCGGTCGGCGCTATCACTGCATGCATTTTGTTTCTTGTTAGTATTAGTGGGCTGCAGTTCCAGCATTTAATGTTTTTATTAGAAAATACAGATCCCCTAAATAGCTTATTTTATCGATTTATACTATTTTTAGTTCCACCAACATTTTATTTCTTTAGCCGACAAGCCCTATTTCCAGAATACCGATTGAAACTGTTCAGTTTGACACATTTTTTACCTTTGTTAACCGTATTTTTTGTCGAGCGTGATATTGCAGTGCCTATCGCTTTTAGTCTTGGCACCAGTTATTGTTTATGGTTGACTTATATTATTTATGGATTAAAAGAATATCGAAATCGCTTTGAAGTCGAATTCTTTTTTATTGCCTTTTTTACGTTACTGGCGATAGTGATTCTAATACTTGGTTTTTTGGTGTCATTTATTGACAATGCTTATTTCTATTATTTTTATGCCAATGGGATAGCGCTTGCTTTTGTATTAGTGACAGGTGCATTGATTATTTATCCTGATCTGTTAAATGAATTAACCGAGGCGGTGAAACTAGGGTATGCTACTTCTACGCTGACAAATATTGATATCAAAAAAAATCTTGAAAAATTGAATCAATTAATAAACTCATCCAAAATTTATAAAAATGAAAATTTGAGTTTGTCTACTATGGCCGAAGCTATGGAGCTAACCGGACATCAATTATCAGAACTAATTAACACACAATACGGTGTTGGATTTTCTAAATATGTTCGTGATATAAGAATCGAAAAAGCAAAAAAACTACTAAAAGATGAGCCAAATTCCTCGATATTATCGATCAGTATGGAAATAGGCTTTAAATCTCAATCAAATTTTTATGCAGCGTTTAAAGATACCACTGGATTGTCACCAGGAAGCTATCGTAAATCCCGCGACTAGCAATTTTGTCCTAAATTATCATTTTGGAATTCTTTAACCTATTGTTATTAAGGGGTTAAATATTTAAGTGTTCATTTTTTATCAATCAGGAGTTTTTACTCCAGATTGAAGTCTATTCTGCTTCACATAGACATTAATTACAGAATAGAGACCACTATGAGTGACAAAAATGAGATGAACGCTAAGACTAAGCGAAAGCGTTATGGCATGACAAAAAGTGCTGAGCTCCTAATTGCGGAGGTAATTACTCCTCATGAAAAATAATACTCAGGTAAATGGATATACTAATCATCGGATAGATGAGTCAAATCAATGTGATGCTTTTGAGGGAAAAGTCGTCTTATCTTTATCCAAATCGGTCTGGTTTTTATCCATGTTGGTAGCCGGGATAATTGGTGGTTTCTTAACCTTTTCTTTCGATGCGGTTCTTGTGTTTTTTATTTTTACAGCGATAACCTTATGTTTTGGTCATTCTTTGGGAATGCATAGACAGTTGATCCATCAAAGTTTTGATTGTCCTAAGTGGTTAGAATATTTTCTGGTGCATCTCGGTGTTTTAGTCGGTATTGCTGGTCCAGAAGGAATGATGCGTACCCATGACATGCGTGATTGGGCGCAGAGACAAAATAAATGTCACGACTATTTCGGACATCGACAACCCGTTTTGATTGATGGAGTGTGGCAATTACTTTGCGATATCAAATTAGAACAACCGCCTCAATTTAAACCGGAACAAGAATTTGTTCAGGACAAGGTTTATCAATGGATGGAAAAAACATGGATGTGGCAACAGTTACCGTGGGCGATATTGTTGTTTATTTCTGGGGGAATTGCTTGGGTGGTTTGGGGTATTTGTGTAAGAGTGGTTGTATCTATGACAGGGCATTGGTTGATTGGATATTTTGCTCACAATCAGGGCGATAGAGATTGGCATGTAGATGGCGCAAGTGTTCAGGGATACAATATAAAATTTGCCGCGTTAATTACCATGGGTGAAAGCTGGCATAATAATCACCATGCATTTCCCGGATCGGCTCTTTTAGGAGTCGAAAAAAATCAAATCGACCCTGGATGGTGGATGTTGAAGTCATTTGAAAAAATGGGATTAGTTTGGAATCTAATATTGCCGGAGGATCTTCCTGTTAGAGATGAATTACAATGTATCGTTAAAGGAACTAATACTACAGCTTTTCGTTGTTCTTCAAAAAGTAAGGAATATTACTCATGAAAAATGATTTTGTATATCTTATTTATGATAAACAATGCCCTCTATGCGATAATTATTACCGTATGACTAGTATAAAGGAAGCCGTTGGTGAGTTAGTTTTAGTTAACGCACGGGAGGAGAGCGGGATCATGGCAGAAATTACAAATGCTGGACTGGATATCGACAAAGGAATGGTTCTAAAAATACAAGATGATCTATTTTATGGATCTCACGCAATGCACGTATTATCTCTAATCAGCAGCAAGAAGAGATATTTCAATAAAATAAATCATTGGTTTTTTCGCTCTAAGCACTTTTCAAATATAGCATATCCAATTTTGCGATCCCTACGAAATGCACTTCTAAAAATATTAAAGAAAGAAAAAATAAATAATTTGCGAAAAATTAGATAAAAGAGAAGATAATGAAAGTTAACAATGATGAAATGAGAATCTACAGAATCTGGTTCAAAGCTGCGGCATGGTACAACTTAATATGGGGACTTCTCGTTGGACTATTTCCAGCAGTATATTTTGACCTGATTGGTATGGAGCAGCCAAAATATTTAGCTATTTGGCAGGTCGTTGGTATGTGTGTTCTGGTTTATGCCCCGGGGTATTGGTGGGCGAGTAAAAATCCCATTAAGTTTAGGCACTATATAGTGATCGGTTTACTTGGTAAGTTTTTGGGACCAGTTGGTTTTGTTTGGTCAGCTTATCATGGACTTTTACCGATAGAGTTTGGATTGACGTTAATAACTAACGATTTGATCTGGTGGCCAGTATTTTTTATGTTTCTTTATAAAATGTCGAAAGAATATGGTGGTTGGGTAGCGTTAATTTCGGGTGAAGAAGGAGCCCCTTCAGGAGAAAATAATGGATAAAACTGGCAATGAAAACTCACCAAAATACCTGGCTAATAGTTGCAAAAGGTGGTTAGAGGTCGTGGCGCTTTTGCATATATTCGGCGGTTTATCTTTGAGTTTTAATTGGCCTTCAATTATATGGTCTGAATATCAACAGAAATTGTTCGAATCATTTAATATTAGTTCGACAATTGGAACAGAAGTTAAATTCATAGTCACTATGTTGACTCAGCTTTTCGGACCGACTATCGCTAGCTGGGGAGTTTTGATGTTCTTTTTTATTCGGAAGATAAGCATCGATGCACTGTCTTCTAACGAAACCAAGAAGAATATAAATGTCTTGCTTTTGTCCACAGCAATTTGGTTTGTTTTTGATACCGTTATATCTTTAAAATTTGGCGTGGTGCTACATGCAGCAATTAATGTGCTGGCTGCGTTGTCTATCTTTTTACCTCTGCTATATCTTCGATTTAAGAAAGGAGAATGAAATTTTGGAAACACTTTTTATCTTGATAATCATTCAGGGATTTATGGGCGCATACGATACGCTGTATCATCATGAGCTAAAAGCAATGTTGCCGTGGACTGAAAAAGCAAGCACCGAACTAATTATTCATGGTGTACGAAATGTATTCTACGCAGTCATTTTTCTGTCTCTCGCGTTAGGTGAATGGCATGGTATTTTTGCTATCATTTTTGGAGTGATTTTGATCATTGAAATTCTATTAACTCTCTGGGATTTTGTAGTAGAAGATCAAACACGTATGTTACCCGCAACAGAACGTATTACTCATACTTTACTCGCGATAAATTATGGAATTATTCTCGCATTTTTAGTGCCTATATTAAATAGCTGGTCTAAGCAAAATACTAGTTTTAATTTCGTTTTTAGTGGTATCTATTCTTATGTGCTTATTTTTTTCGCAATAGGTGTTTTTATTTGGGCTTTGCGAGATGGATTGAGTGGTTTGCGCTTAGCAAAACGTAAAGTAGCTAATTCAAAAACAACAAAGACGAATGTAAGAACTTCGAAACCAAAATCTTATTTAGTCACTGGTGGCTCTGGTTTTATCGGTAGGCGATTATGTCAGAGGTTAATTAATCAAGGGCACGATGTAATTGTACTTACCCGTGACTTTAAAAAAACTGTGGAGCTTTTTGAAGGCAAAGTGACTTTGATAGATAGTCTGGATAGATTGGGAAAGGATATCTATATCGATGTCATCATAAATTTAGCTGGAGAGCCATTAGCTGGTTCAAGGTGGAATGAAGAAAGCAAAGCAAGTTTTATTGATAGCCGAATTTTAATGACTAAAGCCATCGCAAATTTTATATCTTGTGCGAATAAAAAACCGTTGGTGCTAATTAGTGGCTCTGCTATCGGTTTTTATGGACTACGTATGGACGAAGAGTTGACAGAAAATGATAACGGAGTAGATTGTTATACCCATCAATTATGTAAGCAGTGGGAAGATGAAGCATTAAAGATTGAGCAATGTGGAGTTAGAGTATGTTTGCTACGAACCGGGATCGTTTTAGGCAAAGGCGGTGGCGCACTAGAGCCTTTATTATTTCCATTTCAATTCGGATTAGGTGGTCGAATAGGAAACGGAAAGCAATGGATGTCTTGGATCCATATTGATGATCTCATAAAAATTGTTTTTTGCGCAGTTGATAATAAAAATATTTCTGGCGCGATTAACGGGGTGTCTCCGAACCCTGTCACCAATGAAATATTTAGTAAAACTTTGGGTAAAGTCTTACACCGCCCGGTTATTTTTCCTGTACCTGCTTTTATATTACGATTACTGGTTGGTGAAATGGCAGAAGAGTTAATTATTAATGGTCAGCGGGTTTTACCTGAAAAAGCCATTGCAAATGACTTTGATTTTGATTTTCCGGAGTTGGAGGGGGCGTTGAGTGAGATTATTGGTTAGTTGTTATTATATTTGGCGAATAGGACATCGATTCACTCAAACATTACTTTTTATTTCGATTTAGAATATAGAGCACCTCTAAAAACGCACTTTTTTAGAGGTGCTCTATAGCGATCATCAACGGCATTCTACAAAAATTTGCCTTAACTAAATTGCATATGGAAAGTAGTTCCCAAATTAACATCGGAAGTCACTGCCATTTGTCCACTATGATGTTCGGTAACTATAAAATGTGAGAACGACAGTCGCTTGTCTGCATCATCCTCGGAATCGAGTGGTTGATTACTAAAATAAGGTTCAAAGATTGATTGCTGTTCTTCACTGGTGAGTCCGATTCCATTGTGTGAAATTTTCAGCCACAAAGCGCCATAACATTCCAGCATTCGAACACGAATTATCGGGATAAAATCTTGGGTTTCCACTTTTCCTAATGCGTGAAAACAATGTCTTAATAAGCTGAGATAGACCTGCTGTATTTCAGAAACATGACAGCTTACTTTAGGTAAGTTTTTATCGTACACTCGCTCAATAGTTACATCGGAAAAATTGATCCCTTGTGGTAATGACAAAACATTTTTGGCTAAATCGATCGAATGATCCATCACTTCAACCATGTCTGCTGCTTGCTTAACATTTTGTTGTGAACTGGCAAAATCCAGCAAATTATCAATGATAGCACTGGCCTGTTTCCCCTGAGCTACCGCATCGGTTAAATTAGCTATTATTTCGTTTAGGGTGTTTTGGGAGTCACCTGATGATAGGTGCGCTACTTTTGTTTGTATCTGATTTATATCGTTAAGCATACCTTGTAATGGTGCGTTCATGTCGTGCGCCATTGAAGATGCAAGCTCTCCCATTGATGAAATTCTATCTCGTTGAATTAACTGGTTTTCAGATTTGACCTGTTGAGAAACATCATCTAATAGCAACACAACGCCAAGCTCTCCCGTTCCATGCAATGGATAGATGGTAATATCAAAATGGAAAAGCCCCCGCTGGCTTTGTCTAATTGTGGTGATGGTTTGCTTGGCAAGTGCCTCTTCGACTTGATTGCGGGTAATAGTAATAATCGGATAAGTTTTCCATAAGTCTTTGCCAAGTGCATCTTGCATTGTCACGCCTGTATACTGCTCAGCTTTCTTATTCCACTGTGTAATTTCTCCTTTAGGATTAAGTCCGACCAGCATAGAAGGCATGGATTTAAGAATGCTATCAATATAATGTTCTGAGGCTTGTAATCTATTAGTTGTGGCGAGGTGTTGCAGTATTTCTTGTTTTAATAAGTGGTTTGATTCATCAAGAGTTGCAGTACGTTCTTTGACTCGAATTTCAAGATCATTTTTGATCGCTTTTAACTCAGTGTTTGCTTTTTGCTTTGCTAGTCGACTAAAAAACAATATTGCGGCGGTGATCGATAGCAATATGATTAATATACCACTGGACCAGTTTGCGACGTATTGCCAGTTAGTATGCCCTTGATTATCCTTAAATAATCGGATAAATTCTGAGGCAAGACCTGTAAAATAGAAGGTGAGTAAAGCAGCAAAACCGAATAAAAGATACTTTTTCATGGAAATTTTACAACAACTTAATAATTAGCGGATATAGTACAACAATCATCATCAGGAATCATGAAATCTGAAAGATAAACAGCCTTAATTGGCTCTTTGACCCGTTTTTGATCCATAAAGTTCTAATTTGTCTAGTACAAATGAAATTATCGCCTATAATGAAATTCTTTATACAAGGCTGCTGCCCTATAAGTTTTGAGAATATAACAAAATAGGATAGGTCGCGCGCAGCCGCGACTTAATCCAATGTTGGACAAGCCCAAGTTGTGATGCTTATTATAGGAAATATATTTTGTCTAAAGGTTAAGGTGAGATGATT
>Ga0316204_10000941_pt1 | contig 90393 bp, 79 predicted proteins | sample 6monrhotite_MG_2_FD_205661 | JGI IMG/M metagenome (GOLD analysis project Ga0316204, IMG submission 205661) | Microbial mat bacterial communities from mineral coupon in-situ incubated in ocean water Damariscotta River, Maine, United States -... | ecosystem: Environmental > Aquatic > Marine >... | reverse complement strand
TTTCGCTTAATGCTACCGCTGTCGCTTTAAAATTATCATCGTAAGAATTATAGTGTTTTCTACGTGCCATCTGACACCTCCATTTGTTAAGTGAAGGTGTGTGCATTATCGGGTTAGGTTCCGTCCGAGTTAATTGCGCTTGTTAGGTTTTGTCCGTATATTCCATAATTATTATTTCCCAGTATTACACTTGGCTTACGCTTCTTCTTTAGGCCAATTCCATGCATACCAGATAATTAGTGACATACACACAACTTCAATAGATGCGAAAAATATATAAGAAAGGTAAGTGTCTCCACCACCTATAACGAACAGAATGGTAATGAAAGCTGCTATGATATTTGCCCAGCGATTTGCCTGATACTTCAATACCCGAGAAAGGAAAATCATAGCGATCGGAATTTCCAACATTATTGAGAATACCAACAATATTTCTTGAGTGATTTGAATCCCCACCTCTCCTTTCATTATAGCCTCTAAAGACCCGGGATTCATAAATCCAACTATATCTGCAAAAATCATATTAAATAGTACACATATCCATAATGTTGAAAGTTTTACTTTCATATCATCCATTTTTATCCTCTTTTTAAACGATATTGATGAGGTTCTTTTTAATAATTTTGAATTGGTTATCCTCAATATCGGTATTACAATTTATCCTATATGTTTGCAAACCTAACGTTTAGCATGAGCCGAATATTTTGGAACGACAGTGACAAAATATGTCGGTCTCTATGCGCTTGTTATGTGGCAACCTCATTTACTATCTCGCTGCTTTATATGCCCCTGAGTTTCTTCTGGAATTACACTACTATAAAGAAACTCAAGTTCATTGGGTTTGGTTATTAATTCATCAGCAATAAAATTAAGGATATGGAACATTTTGAGCGCTATCTCAGAATCATCATCTAGGTCAATTTGACCAGGATGAACAGCATGATTTCCAACAACTCTTACTAAATCGAGCGCTTGCTGAATCTTTGGACTCAAGCCTTCTGCAACGAGATCCTTGATATCGCTGTTTATATTCGTTCCACTTTTCCCTAACTGCCCCAATAATTTTTGCAATGCCAACCGTAGTATAGCTGCTGCCCCTTTAGGTGAATCTACAAAAATAATAGCAGCCTCTCTGTAAAGCTCTTTGATATCTTCATTGACATCATCATTAGGAGGGGGAAGCGAAGTATTTTTTGGATAAACTATCTCTTTTTCTACCCACAAAGAGATATCATCACAAGTTACACATGTGGCAACAGCAAATTTTACTGGAACATACTTTTGTGATTTTTTTGAAAATTCACTATTGACCATATTTATGAATGAACTTACAGCTTCTTGTTCATAACTTTGAATTCCAGCTCTATAGTCCAAATAGATATTCTTTATAACCTCGTTTACAACACCACCTACTTTTCTCAGGTCGAACCAGTGCTGCTGAGACACTACACCACAGTGAGGGCATTTGAATTTTTCATGTTTGTATTCTGGTTGTTCGCTCAACAGTTAAACTCCATATTTAACAGACCACATAACGTCGCAAATCAGCCGCCCGATGTAGCGGAGTTTGATTTTGTGCTATTCAAGCACAAAACAAGCACCGCGGAATTGGGTCGGTTGAATTTGCCTTGTTAGAGAGCATCTTTCCAATCCTCACTCTTTTGTATGAGTTCTTCCAATGAAGCTTGATCATTTGCTAGCTGTAGCAAGAAACAAGTTATTAGCATGTAGTATTGGTTTCTCATCTTTACGAGACTAATAATTTCTTGTTCCGCATAATTTGGCTCTATTGCAGATTCTGTAGTTCTTCTTGTTATATGTTCCATACCCCCATGAGTTAAATCATGAAAGAATTCTAGATTTAAGTCGGTCATTCCTTTAATAAATAATCCGCCTGTTTCAGGAGCGTCGCCTATGTCTCTAAGAAGAGTGGGAAAGTTTGGACATTTCCCAACTTCAAATTTATCAACATCCTCGTTTGAAGCATGCTCCAGCAACCAAACACCTCTAACATAGCCTTCATGCAATGGTCTTGCTAAGGCAAAAGCTGGGCCGGGCAAATTTTTATCCAATAGAAGTACTATCCCATCAGCAACATCCAGTGCTTGCTGCAAGAGCGATGTCGCCATAACGGTTCTTTTGTTACTAGGAACTGAAATCTTATTGGTCTTGCTATGCAGCCAAGCACCTATTTCCTTCGCCATTTGTAGACTTTCACTAATATCCATAATGCTCTCTAACTATAAGTAGACGTCAAAGTGACGTGTTATAACACGTCACTTTGACGTCTATCCCACATGGCGATTTATTGACAAAACACCATTTATCACTCTATGCCCACTGTGATTTAAATTTAATTCCTTAATTAATAAAATATTATAGAGCGTAACTCACCAAGAATCACTAGTTACTAACATTCTAATAAGAGACTATTTCTAGATAATCACGTCATTTTGACTCATATTACTCACCCGCCGTGAACTCAAGTAAAAGCTGGAATGGCGACCAACAAAAAGTCATCTCAATTTCTAAATGAGGAAAGAAGAGCTATTATCTGCACGACGAGAGCATTCGAGCCGAGCAGTATATATTAACTGGACCCGACGTATTATCTAGCCGACTAATAAACGTCACCTGCAAGAGATAGGATAATAAATGGTGTTGCGGCGCAATACCCCAAGGGCATTTCCTTCGAGCGCGCTTGGTGGGCTAAGCAAACAACGCTTTGTACCCCACATTAATAACAACTAAAGCGTTTTAAGCAGCCTCATCCAGCGCATCAGCATTCTCACCACCAAACGCTTCGAATAGCTGTTTGATGAAGAGCGATAGCTCAAGCGTCATGATTGAGAAATCGACATCAAAGCGTGCAGCGGCATCATCTGCTTCCACGTCATCGACCTGGTCCTGAACGATCTCTAAAAAGCGTATGCGTTTGATCGAGAAATTTTCATCCAGCACAAAGGTGATACGGTCACGCCAATTCAGCGCCAGTTTGGAGACGAGCTTGCCCTCTTTGAGGTGCAGTTTAACTTCTGGGCTGCCGAGGTCCAGTCGTTTGCAACGCACCACGCTACCATCGATATCCGCCGCGCGCAGTTCACATTCATCTTCAACGCCAAACTCAGGCGGGTGATTATTTTTAGTGAGCCACTCTGTCATCACCGCATAGGGTGCCTCATTGGGGACCGGGGGTACTACCGGCAACGAGCCGAGGGTTTTACGCAGCAACGCGGTAAACTCTTCTGCTTTCGAAGCAGAGGAAGTATCAACCACCAACAGTCCCTCTTTGGGGTCGATAAAAGCGAAGGTGTGCACGGTACGGCTGAGTGCGCGTGGCAGCAGCTCGGTCATCACATCATCACGAAGATTGTCGCGCTCTTTTTTACGTACCTTGCGCGCCTGTGTCTCTTCGATCTTTTCAACACGCTCGTTCACATGCTCACGCACCACGGAAGCAGGCAGGATCTTCTCTTCTTTGGTGGCACAGATCATTAAAAAGCCGTTGGCGGCATGTACCAGCATTTCACCCTTGCGCCCCATCGGCGAGCCCCACCCCTGGCACATCTCTTCATGTGGGCCACAGAGGCGGCTCGGCTTCGTCTGCAACGTCGCTTCGAGCGTTTCAGCGGTATATTCAAATGGTTTGGTAAAACGGTAAAGCTGCAGGTTTTTGAACCACATAAGTCTTCAACAATTGAGTTAGCGCACAACGCGGAAAGAGGATTATAGCGACACTCCTAGGCGGGTGTCACTGCCTCTTTACGCTTGACTTTCTGTAACTCATTGATCGCTCGTGAGGCGACCAATAATAACCTGCAAGCAGCATCCATTCGCGCGCTATCCTAGCATTCCGGGATGAACAAATAGCGCCCACAGGGTATGATAGTCGCTTCAGGAATATGCCCAATAAGAGCCACGAGATGAGCAAGAATACTGTCGTACTTAACTACATCATGCGCAGGCAGCGCAATCGCAAGATCAAAATCATCCTCGTCGCAATTGCCATTGCAGGACTGATGGGCTGGGCGCTGACCTTCTCTCAGCAGCAGGCCTTTTCACTCACCCCACCCTCACCGGGGCAAGTAGAAGGCAATAGCACAACTGCAAGTGACGGCGTAAAAACAGACACTGAATAGAAAGCGGCTTATCGGCCGACTCTCACCCCTTTTCATGACGATTAGCGTGCTGCGTTGATCAATTGAATCCGCACGCGATTGCGGGCATTCATGATAGCAAAGGAAAATGAAAAACCTGATTCCGGGGTGTGCCCGAAACATATGGGCCGCTTATCTGGAACTGCCATTCAAGTCTGCGCCGAACCTTTATCAAGATCCTATTTTGCACATTGTTTGCGCTTGCCATGATTACCTTTTGGAGATTACATGGTTTGTGCGTCAGTAATATGTACACTTCTGACTTTGAGTTCCCTAGCCCCAATGGTGACATAAGGTTTTGTTCTGTTGCGCGTATTACATTCGGATGAAAAAGTGTCAGGATATTTTACAATCCTGATGAATAGCTAGACGCTTTAGTGCAGCGCAGTCTTTCTTGGCGACAAAAGAGTGCTGCATCCTCTACTTCAGCCATCACGTCATCGGAGGTTACAGTTGTCTTAATAGCCGTTGACACTGTCGCACACTCAGTTCGATACCATAACCGTGTTCCAGGTGTGTTTTCAGCAGCTTTCCGTTCCATCCATGCTGGTTATATCCCAGCTCAGAGGGATTTGTTGAGATATCACCTTGCAGTCGTTTGAGCTGATCGTCACGTACCTTTCTGGGCCGCCCCGTTTTCTGTTCATCCCTGAGCCCCTCAAGGTCATACTCATGAAAGTAGTGAACCCAGCGCTCAACAGTACAGGGGTGCTCTCCAAACCATCCGGCGACCTGATAACAATTGCAGCCCTGTGCCACCAACAGCACACAATGCAAGCGGTGTAGAAAACGAGATTCACGATTGCGAGTGGTTTCTTCCTTGCAAGCGGATATTAGAGCAGACTTATTCGGCACTTCCAATTTACGCATCGTCTCAAGTCCTTCTAGTGCTGAAAAAAATAACACTGGTGCTTACAACTGATTTCACATCATAACATCGGAATATCCAGCTTGCGGAAAAAATTTTGTCGTCACGGTGCGGATGTCTTGGCTGGTATGGGATTTGCTGAATACTGTTAAACAATAAACAGTTATTAGACGAATCCGACAGACCTTAAAATGTTCTTAATAAGTAATTAGGTAAATGTGCTGGGATTGGTGAGGACGATTGGAGCTTGACGCTAACTTTTAAGATAAGGGGATGGCAATGAAAATCAAAAATATTTCCTATATAGTTTTTTTCTTAGTAACACTGGTGCAATATTCTTTGCACGTGGCTGCCGCCGATAATAACCACAGTGTTACGACTAATTTCGACCAAAGCGAATTAGTACATAAAACAGTAGACGCTTATGGCCTTGTCGAAATAAAAGGCGCCGATTTAGATGTTCAAGCTAGCCCAGGGACACCTCTTTTACCAGTCTCATATATAAGGGTGGCAGTACCAGCAACTGCTGCGTTTGAGTCATTAACGATTACTTCCGTAGATACTGAAAGTCTTTCGGGCTCTTACTATCTGTATCCAACACAAGTACCTACTAGATTTGACCAGACGCCATCCTTTACACTACCGGACACTGCAACATATAATTTAACGACTAAATTCCCATCAACTATCGTTGAGTATGTGGAATCAGGGGTAGTAGCCGGATATAAGTTTTTTGTTTTCAGAATCAATCCGCTTCAATACATTCCAACCAACAGGCAGCTGTGGCTTAACAAAGCCATTACATTCTCTTTTTCATATGAGCAAACGTTAGCGCCACAGGAAGTTCCTCCTGAAAATGATGTGATGAAAGAGTTATTTAAAAGCACTGTAGTGAACCCTGAAGACGTGAGTGGATCGCAAGCCCCTTTGCCGCTAGGAACAGGGCTAGTAGATTATTTGATCATCACATCAAATGTCTTGACTCCTTCATATGGAGCGCTAAAAACCTGGAAAACACAAAAAGGAATTTCCACAGAAATTTTAACGACCGAATACATTGATGCAAACTACCCTGGTATAGATGCGCAGGAACGCATCAGAAACGCGATAAAGGATTATTGGCTGAACAAGGGGACGTTATACGTATTGTTAGGAGGCGATGATACAGTTTTGCCCGATCGGGATTGCCAAATCAGCGCAAGTATTTATATTGAAGATCATATGCCAACAGATCTTTATTACTCAGGTTTGGACGGCTCATGGGATGAGGATGGTGATGGAATATTCTGCGAACGAACAAGCACTAGTGGCTCTCCAGAAGTTGTGGATATGGATCCCGATGTATTTGTAGGGCGTGCAGCTGTACAAACTCTTGCTCATGCAGCAGCTTTCGTCAACAAGGTTATTCAATATGAAAAAAATGGGGATAAAAATTTCCAAAGGAAGATGCTGCTAGCTGGCCCAGAAGTTTTCTCCACCTCCCCCACTCCACCAGCAGGGTATACACATAGTCCGGTGAGTGATGCCGAGATTGAACTGGACAAGCTCTTTAATAACTTTGTTGCTCCGTATTACACACCAGAACTGCATCGTTTTTATGACACGTTTACCAGCTTTGATACCTTAATAGCTGGTGATTTCGACCTAACGCCCGGTAGCTTGGAAGACAAAATTAGTGAAGGGTACAACTTTATTACGGTTTACACCCATGGAGGGCCAGGGAGCTGGTCAATGGAATCAGGAGGAGCGTTTACAACCACCAACGTCGCCAACTTGTTTAATTCTCAACGGCAAGGACTTATCTACACTATTGCATGTACAACAAACAGATTTGATGATTTCGATCCGTCCTTAAGTGAAGCTTTCATTAGAAATCCCAGTGGGGGCGCCGCTGCATACATCGGTTCCAGCAGATATGGCTGGTGGAAAACATCGAACTACTACGCCGAAGAGTTTTACAGGCAATTATTTGAGGAAAAACGAAATGTTATAGGGCAAGCGTTTGCTTTTCACAAGCAAGCAAAGACGTCATCAGCTAGTTTTAATGGTACATCCCGCTGGTTACAATTCAGCCTAAACTTACTAGGTGATCCCACGATGGAGATTTGGACTCCCCTCCCTGATTTCATGCTCACAGCAAACACAAATCAGTCAGTAGATCTTAGGATTAGCAACGGAGATGGGACTTTTCAATCACCTATTGAGATTGGTGACGCCACAATCGGTACTGATTATTCTGAATTTGCCATTGCAGAATTTAATGGTGACAAGCAATTGGATTTTATCGGCTCAACCAATGAAGACCCGGCACGCCTCTATCTATTTTCACGCATAGGATCAAATGACTTTCAACAGGCATATTTAACTACGCTAGAGCCCGATCCAAAAACAGCTTATTTTTTGAACGGCGGGAATGATCCTTTAAGGGCCCCTGATTACGGCCTCGGTCTAATCACCGCCGACCTCGACAATGATGGCGATATGGACTTCCTGGAGAACATTAATCATCACTTCGATGAAGCCAAATACTGGATAGCCAAAGGTAATGCCCACTTGAACGATGGCAGCGGCAACTTTTCAAAGATCGCAAATGCATTTGAGTTCACATCTATCTACACCGGCTGGACACTAGGCATGAGCAGCACGTTGGCTGATGTGGATGGTGACGGTTACCCAGATATACTGGCCAGCGAACAATCAAGCGGTAACGCCGTGAGTTCAGAAGTCTACCTTTTGACAGGAAATGGAGATGGCACGTTCCAGCCACCTGTCCATATATTTACGACAGCTAGTCATCCGGCCACATACATGTCCCTTGGGGATTTCAACAACGACGGCAAAGCAGATGCCCTCATTGGGCAGGACGATGACGGGGACCCTGGGGCTGCGTTTCTATTCAAAGGTTACGGTGACGGAACATTTGATCAAATCGGATTTGAGGTATTTGATTCGCGAGATGATCTTGAGTTCGGTACTGATCATCCTGGCCACGGAAAGTTCCAGGCTTATGATGCCGACTTTGATGGGGTTTTGGACATTATTTCAGCTTCGGGATTTTACGGACCGGTTGCAGGTGCCCCCCTCGATGCAGAACTCCTTTTCTTCCGTGGCAATGGTGATGGTACCTTTGAAGGTCGTCAGATTGTAGACCCAAATATCTTGACGCCACTCGCATTTACCGCTCCGCTTACTTCACCATTAGCTATACGAGTCTGGGGGGACCTGAACGGAGATCGTGTTATTGATAGCAACGACTACCAACTATTCCGTTCAACGCTCGGAAAATGTGAGGGGGAGGCGAGCTACGCGACAGATGCGGATTACGATGGCGACGGTTGCATCACGTATGCCGACTACAGGGTATGGTACGGATACTACAGAGCGCAATAGTACTCCTATAGTTTCTAGGTTAAACACAATAAATGAAAAAGGGGAATCATTCATGAAAAAGATCAGTAAGGAAATTTGCCTCTTAATGGTCACAGGGCTTCTTTTATTCTCGACCACTCATGCTCAGGCGATTCCAATAGTAAAACTGGAAGTACCTGACTCTTTCATTGCTCCAGGTGAAGTTTTTGTAATTAACGTAATTGCGGATGGGGTGACTGATTTGGATCCATTTCTAGGATCGGATGAGTTATTAGCTTTTGGTTTTGATGTTATCTCACCTTCGAGTGTTACCTTCAATGGAGCAACAGTAGGGCATGGCTTTTTTGATGACTCTGCTTTGTTTTTAGATTCGGATGTAGCAGGGTCGGCGTTTCCTGGAATAAGTGGAAATGATATTTTATTAGCTAGTCTAAGTTTTAGTGCCACAAGCGTGGGAAGTTATTTAATTGGCATCCAGTCGGATATTTTTAACCCAAACCAGGGTCTTATCACGTGGCTTCATCCTCAAATAGACGCCACAACTTTTTCTCTAGTATCAGTATCGGTGCCTGAACCATCTACAATGTTGCTGCTTTTGCTCGGTCTTGTTGGTGCTGGTGTGGTGCGAATAAGACGTCGGTGAAAATGCTAATCTCCTTACACAACCCATTACATGTCACGTGCGCAGCGGGGCGTCCACGGACACGCAGATACACACCTCGGACAAATCCAAGGATGTGGTGACTACCGACGACGACATGTACATAAAAGAAGGAATTAGGGGGAACTAAATCTGAGGTGTGCTGGGTGATATTTCAAAATCATCGATGCATCTTGGTTGCGTCTTGCCTTGGAGGTTTAGCACTTCAACCTTGGTGCTACTAATGTGCTACTAAAATCACTGGTATAATCATTGGTCTGTTTTCTAACTAATTGAATTGAGTGCAGTAGGGGAATATGGGGCCGCCTTACCGGCTAACGCCACTCGACTAACCTCATGATGAGGACTGCTGCAACAACACCTCAATCATCTCAAAGGCATCCTCACTCGCCCAATCGATCACGCCGACGATGCGCCCCGATATCTTGCCGTCGCGCCCAATCAGGTAGCTCATCGGCAACCCAACTACATCGTAGCGGTTACGCACCGTGCCATCGGCATCCAGTAATATCGGGTACTCATAGCCGTACTGCTCGATAAATGGTGCCACATTATCGCGTCCGCGCCGGTCTCCCGCGACCGCCAGTATTTCAAATCCATCTGCATGGTAACGCTGCCATAACTTCTGCATGGCAGGCATCTCTTCACGACACGGTGAACACCAGGTCGCCCAGAAATTGAGTAACACCACTTTGCCATGATAATCAGCAAGCGAAGATTGCGAGGCATCGCTTAACAGTTCGAGTGAAAAGGCAGGTGCAGCAATGCGCGTCTTAGGCTGCTCAACTTCCAGTATCTTAAACGGGTCGGCACTCACACTACTCGCAACGATAAGTGCGATAAAGGCCAGTGTTTGCAAGATGCGATTAACGCCCATATTCACTCAGGTACGACAGGATCAATTGGCGCTGTGCCTCGCTCAGTAGCGCAATGTCTCGCTCACGCATGCGCTGTTCCATCAACGCAACATAATGAGGCCAGTCATCAGCACTGTGCCGTGCCGGGTGTGGCACCGCATGGCACTCACCACATTTATCAGCAAACAACAGAGCAGCTTCCGACTGCGGTGCAGGAATCGGAGTGCCATTGCTGGCACAGCCCGAAATTATCATCACCGAGACAACCGCAGCAAGCGCGTGCTTAGTGACGCTTTTTATTTCACGTGTGATCACCATTAAAAGCCGAGGGAACCCTCTTTACCCTTATGCTTTTTAAAGCGGATACTATTTTTGGTTGGCAGTTCACGGTACCAGGTCAGCATCACACGCGACTCTTCTTCAAGTTGCAGCCCATTCAGGTTTTGATGCACCGGAACACCAACATTGATGTCGATAATATTGAGCGGCGCTGGCTGCCACTGTAGGCCAACCGTTGCCAACACCTTTTGACCGCCATAGTTATTGGTGTCATATAACGGGGTCGTGAAAGGAGAATCCGCCATCCCTTGTGTCACGTGGCCCGAGGCACCGGACAATACCGAATCCATCTGTCCATCAATCTTATCTTTATGTTCGATATTCAACTGCAACTGCGCCAGCAGATTACTGCGGAACTGATACATGCCGTAGAGATCAACACGCGCCTCATCGCCCAGACGATAGTCGCGGTCGTTATCATGAAGTCGCGCGGTGTACATGGCGTTCACACCCCACCAGTAAGGGGATGCAGAGCCTTGATAGAGAATACCGACAGTGGGGTCATAGGTACCTGAACCCAGCTGCATACCGTAAGGCAGCAGTTCGCTTTGACGCATCGCTATGGGGTGGTTGCTATTGGTCTCATCGATGGAACCCGTTGGCAGGCTCAGACCAAAAAAGAATGATGCCTGTTTTGATGGAATCAATGGGTCATCGGCATAGAGTCGATACTTGCCCATCAACATGGTATCCGCCACACCCGAAGCCTCCATTGTAAAACCAGGAACACCCGCATTCATCGGCATCGCCATCATGTCACTGAATTTCATCTCCATGCTGTTGTCTTTATGCATCAACATCACACCGCCAAAGAGACGATCACTAAAGCTATAACCCATAGTGAAGTTCAACATGCGCATATCCATAGAGGTCGGCACCGCCATAAATTTACCGGTCGGCTGCCCCATCATCATCGGCATGCCGAGTTGAGATGCAGCGGAAACCTCACTGCCATCACGTGCGAGGCCATCCATTCCCATCGTCATTGCACTAAACTTGAAACGAAATTCGTTTGTCTCAGGAATGCCACCACCGGGGATATTCATCGGCATATTACCGCCACATTTACCGCAACATAGCCCAACAAAGGCGTTGGCCATGGGTGCCCATGCAACGATAGAAAACAGTAATAACCCTTGAACTAACTGACGACGCATCGGAATTTCCTACTTAATTTAGCAAGGAAATAATACTAACAGATACAAGCCATATGGAGGATGCGACAAAGTGTCACACCCAAGTATAACTATATGTTTTTTAAATAGATAAGCTCAAAAAAACGATAACAGAGAGAAACCTTTCTCGCGCCTGTTATCGTGCTTCAACAACGGCCTGATGACAAGCTGTACTGGCTAGCGCACTTCAATAAAGAAGCTCTTTCTTGCTATCACATCTTTCAATATGAGAACATTACCCGTTGATAATTAATCTCACGATTCACAAGGCCTCGAATGGCTCTGCAAGGATAATATAAGTATATGAAAACTGTAGATGTTCTAGTCGTAAAACTGCTGCAACTGATCGTCACCACCTTTTTCCTGTTTGTGCTGTCACTATGGTACGGCTCAATTCTGCTGGCGCCACTTGCCGCTTGGTACAACTTAAGCGCATTTCTTGGCGGCGGTATTTTTGCCACGCTGGTTGCGGGCGGCCTAACCCTGGGACTTGGTTACTACATCGCCAAACTGCCTGGACTGGTTGACACCATGATCAAACCCGGTGTTGAGATGTACAAGCTAGCACTCTCGACTGTCTGTGGTATTGGGCGCGTGGCTAACAGCATCAACCCTAAAGCAGAAGCACCAGCAACTGACAAACCTGCCAGCGCTGAAGCTAAGTAAATCGCCATAAAAAAGCCCCTGAGACAGTGATGTCTCAGGGGCTTTTTTACATCTATAGCAGCAACTTACACGCGACTGCTCAACGACTACCGAAATGGATGACGCAGCACCATGGTCTCATCGCGATCAGGCCCTGTTGAGATCACATCAACCGGCACCTCAACCACTTCTTCGATACGCTTTAGGTAGGCCACTGCATTTGCCGGCAAATCATCATAAGACTTAACCCCATAGGTAGTCTCGCTCCAGCCCGGCATGTCGACATAAACAGGCACGCAATTAGCGAAGGCCTCAGCACCATCAGGCGGCACCAGCTTCTCAACGCCATCATATTTATAGCCAACACAGATGCGAATGGTGTCCAGCCCATCAAGCACATCTAGCTTGGTGATACAGAGCCCCGATACGCTATTAATCTGTGCAGCACGACGCAGTGCCACCGCATCGAACCAGCCACAGCGACGCGCACGGCCAGTGGTCGAACCAAATTCATGCCCACGCTCTGCCAGGTGGCCGCCTATTTCATCATCCAGTTCGGTCGGGAATGGCCCAGACCCAACACGCGTGGTGTATGCCTTGGTAATCCCTAATACGTAGTCAAAGCCCAGTACACCCATACCACTGCCGGTAGAAGCACCACCAGCAGTAGTATTCGATGAGGTTACAAACGGGTAGGTACCGTGATCGATATCAAGCAGCGTGCCCTGCGCACCTTCAAACATAATGCTCTTGCCCTGCTTCTGATACTGCGAAATCAACTCAGGCACATCAGCAATCAGTGGCTCAAGGATCTCCTGCATATCCATCGCCTCATCAAGCACCTTTTGAAAATCAACCGGCTCAACTTTGTAGTAGTTTTGGAGCATGAAGTTATGATAATCGAGCACTTCGCCCAGCTTGGCTGCAAAGCGTTCACGGTGAAATAGATCCCCCAGGCGTAGGCCACGACGTGAAACCTTATCCTCGTAAGCCGGGCCAATACCGCGCCCAGTGGTACCGATCGCCTGTTTACCGCGTGCAATTTCACGCGCCTGATCCAGCGCAATGTGATACGGCAGAATCAATGGACAAGCAGCGCTGATTTTAAGACGCTCGCGCACAGGGACACCGCGCGCTTCCAGCATATTAATCTCTGTGAGTAACGCTTCAGGTGAAACCACCACCCCGTTACCGATCAGGCACTGCACGCCGTCACGCAGAATACCTGACGGAATCAGATGCAATACGGTCTTTTCACCATCAATCACCAATGTATGACCTGCATTGTGCCCGCCCTGAAAACGAACAACCGCTGCAACCTCTTCGGTCAGCAGATCAACAATCTTGCCCTTGCCTTCGTCACCCCATTGAGTGCCGATAATAATTACATTTTTGCCCATGATTTTCTCTTACAACGAATTAACAATTCTGCATAAAAGAAGCGCAATGCACTGCGCTTCTCCCACCAATCTGTCGGCTATGGCTTATTCTAGATCGACTATCTGCCATTGACCACTAATCTCAACAACCTTACGATCGCAGCCCGTCTCACTCACATCATCCTGCTGTCCTGGTAAAAATTCAATCACGCGCTCACCTTCGTCGCGCAAATTACCAATGAATGCCTGTAAGCCAGCACGTTGTTCACGGTTGTCACATGGGTAAGCGATGATCGCACTCGGTCTGGAAATAGCGGCATCACTCAGTAACATCAATGTTTTGAGGTCAGAACTAAAACCAGTGGCCGGACGCGAACGTCCAAAGACACTGCCAATATCATCATAACGGCCACCACGTGCTACTTCCTGCCCGTGCCCCGGTACAAATGCTGCAAACACAACACCTGTTTGGTAGCGATAACCACGCAGTTCAGCCAGGTCAAAATGGAGCGAGATGTCACCCATACGCTGACACGCAAAGTCGGCGATCTGCTGCAATTTATCGATCGCTGCTATGACTTCAGCACCCGCAGATTTGAGCACGCTACGCGCCTCATCCAGCACCTGGGCACCGCCATTCAGGTCAACCAGCGCCAGTAACATCGTGCGTGCATCCGCATCATTACAGACATCCGCCAGCAACTCTTCAATTTCAGGCTTCGCCTTACGCTGCAGGGCATCAAACAACAACGCCTCCTGCTTGGCCGTCAATCCCGCATACTGGGCCAGCGTGCGGAAAATACCGACATGCCCCAAATCGATGTGAATCTCATCCAGCCCCGCCAGACGCAAGGTCTCCACCATCAGATGAATCACTTCAGCATCGCTCTCAATGCCAGCATGGCCATACAGTTCAGCACCCACTTGCAATGGGCAACGCCCACGTGAAAAGCCATCCTGGCGGGTATGCAATACTGCATCAAGGTAACAGAGGCGTGTTGGCCCCTCTCGATTAAGGCGATGCGCATCGATGCGTGCCACCTGCGGCGTCATATCCGCGTGTACACCCAGCAGACGGCCGCTCTTTTGATCGATTAGTTTGAAGGTTTCAAGCTCCAGTTCGGTACCGGTACCGACGAGCAATGATTCGAGATACTCCACCATCGGCGGGATCACATATTCGTAGCCCCAGCTGCTGTACAGATCCAGCAGTGAGCGACGTAATCGCTCCAGGCGTTCGGCCTGAGGCGGTAAAAATTCATCAATCCCCTCGGGGAGTAACCAGCTATTTTTTTCGTTCGACACGTTATTAACCATTAGTCGCTATTCAAGCGCCTCTTTTTTTCAATCAGGTTTCAATCAGTTAAGGAAGAATGCCGCTGCAAAGACAGACAAACTGCAGGCGCAATTATAGCGCACCCAGCCAGCGGAAACTATTATCGAATCAGATAAAGCATCAAGACCCCAAGTAACATTGAAATTAACCCACCGATTCGTAGCGTGCGATCACTGAGACTCGCCATTGTCAGCAGGGATTCACGCAGCCCTTTGGGGCTAATAAAGGGCATAATGCCCTCAATCACCAGCAATAATGCCAGCGCAATACCCAGTTCTTGCCACATGATTGCTTAAGCGTTCCGGAAAAGGAGTCAACACTAAGAAGGGAAATCACCCGACGAGCTAGTCGTCGGGTGATGTAATCGGTTACTGCCCGCCAGTAGAACTCTTGAAGTATTTAAAGAAATCGTTATCCGGCTCTAACACCACGATATCGCTTTTATCTTTAAATGAGTCACGATAGGCATTCAGACTACGATAAAATGAGTAGAACTCACTATCTTGCGTAAAAGCCTCGGCGTAAATAGCCGCTGACTCACCATCACCTTCACCACGCAGTTCTTCAGCGTCACGAAATGCGTCGGCAATGATGATGGTGCGTTGACGATCCGCATCCGCGCGAATACGCTCAGCCGCTTCAGCACCTTTCGAACGTAGGTCTTTCGCGACACGCGCACGCTCTGCTTCCATACGCTGGAAGACCGAGGTACTGACATCTTGTGAAAGATCGATACGTTTGATGCGCACATCAACCACGCTAATGCCAAACTCTTTCGCCTGCTCAGCCGCATTTTCGGTAAGAATCGTCATGATCTCAGCACGCTCACCCGACACCACTTCCTGAATGGTACGCTTACCAAACTCACCACGCAGACCATCTCGAATGATCTGAGATAGACGCAGATTAGCCTGACGCTCGTCACCACCCATCGCAGTGTAATAAACACCCACATCAGCGATCTGCCATTTAACAAACGAATCAACAATCACGTTCTTCTTTTCAGAGGTCAGATAACGTTCTGGGTTTGAATCCAGGGTGACAATACGCGCATCGAACTTACGCACGTTATTGACCAACGGAAATTTAAAATAGAGACCTGGATCAAAATCTGTTTTAACGATTTCACCTAAACGGAACTTAATCGCACGCTCACGTTCATCGACCTTAAAAACACAGAATGATCCCACCAACACGGTGATCATCAGCGCAACAACCACTGTCATTATTTTACCCTGATCCATTATCGTGTCTCCCTGCTACGCAGTGTTGCTCGCGAGCGAACATCATCTGCCATACGCTCTCGGGCTCTGTTTTCTACATCTTGACGTGCGGCATCAACGGCCTGTGATGATTGCGGTAACAACGGTGCAGCCGCTGACTGGCCCATCATACGATCAAGCGGAAGGTAAAGCAGATTACCACTACCTTCAACATCGATCATCACTTTACTGCTGTTATTTAGCACGGCTTCCATTGCATCCAGATATAGTCGTTCACGCGTCACAACAGGCGCCTTCTGATACTCGCCTAAAACCTGTAGGAAACGACTCGTCTGACCTTGTGCCTCGGCAACTACTTTAGATTTATACGCAATCGCCTCTTCATTCATACGTGCACCCGCACCACGAGCTTTAGGAATGATGTCATTCGCATAGGCTTCCGCTTCATTCTTTAAGCGCTGTTCATCTTCTCGCGCCTTAACCGCATCACTGAATGCCGCCTGCACCTGTTCAGGTGGCTGGGCATCCTGCATGTTCACACTGGTCACCTGTAGACCAGAACCATAGCGATCCAAAATACCCTGAATCAAAATTTCAGCACTCTGAACCATGTCGCTACGACCTTCGGTCAGGACGAAATCCATTTTACTTTTACCAACGATTTCACGCACCGCACTCTCTGTCGCTTCTCGCAGTGTTTCATCAGGTGAACGTAAGTTAAACAGATAATCTTGAGCATTTTTGATGCGATATTGAACCGCGAAATTAACATCAACGATGTTTTCATCCTGAGTCAGCATCAGTGCCTCATTGAGTACGCTGCGCTTCGATGTCTCACCGGCACCCGAACGATAACCAATCTCAACGTTTCGAATCTGCGATACATCGACAATCTCGACCGAATCAATCGGGGAAGGGATGTGCCAATGCGGACCAGGCTGCGTAGTTTCACTGTATTCACCAAAGCGCAATTCAACACCACGCGTACCTTCATCAACAATATAGATACCAGTAAGGCCCCATAGAAATAGACCGCCACCGAGCAACACACCAAGACCGATCTTCCCACCAGAACCACCAGTAGAAGAGCCTTCGCCTTCACCACCGCCGCCTTTGCTACCTTTTTTGCCGCCGAAAATATTAGTCACCTGATCCTGAAACTTCTTTACCACTTCATCAAGATCGGGAGGTCCCTGGTCATTCTTCTTGCCACCACCACCCCATGGATCATTATCCTTGGAGCCACCCGGTTCATTCCAAGCCATTATTTTTCCCCATCCACTTTGGTTTTATTTGAGTTCATATTCAGCATGTTTCAAGATTCTATGGGTAACACTAAATCCTCGCAAGGACTTATGCACTTCCGGTCAACTTTACATCCATTTTCGATGCGATGGAACAACCTTCCTGCTTTTCAAGAAAAGCCACCAGTTCTGGTGTGGCCATAATCGTAATGCGATAACCGTCACCATCAAGCGACTCAGCCTCTTCGGTCACGACATCCCATTCATATAACTGCGCACGTAAACGCCCAGCATTCGGTGCAATCAACAGTTCCTGACGAATCAAGCCACCATCAACACGTTGTAACTCACTATCAAATGATGGCACGAAGCTCACACCATCTTCCGAGTCATCTTCATGGCGAGACTTCGATTCAAGAAAATGCTGCGTCAATGCCTGCAGTAATAATTCAACACCCTCACCCGATTGCGCGGAAAGCCATACACGACAGGGTCGCCCATCTTTATCATAATCAATCCTAGGTTCAACACCCTCGACTTGATCGATCTTGTTGTAAACCTCTATTTGCGGAATATCGCCAGCACCAATTTCTTTTAGTACGCGATTCACCTGATCCATATAGGCATGGCGCTCATCGTCATGTGCATCAATCACATGCAGCAATAAGCTAGCCTCAACTGTCTCCTCTAATGTCGCGCGAAATGCCGCAACCAGGTCATGTGGCAGGTGTCGAATAAAACCCACCGTATCAACCAGGATCACCTGCCCCGCAGCGGGCAATTCAATACGACGTAAGGTAGGGTCGAGAGTCGCAAAAAGTTGATCGGCCGCATAAACCTCGGCACCGGTCAGGTTATTAAAGAGCGTCGATTTCCCGGCATTGGTATAACCGACCAGCGACACCGTCACAACCGACGCCTTGCGACGCGTCTGACGACGTAATTCACGCTGTTTACGCACTTTATCCAGCCGCTTATTAAGTTTTTTAATCCGCGCACCAATCAAGCGGCGATCGGTTTCGAGCTGAGTTTCACCCGGCCCACGCAGACCAATACCACCCTTCTGGCGTTCCAGATGGGTCCAGCCGCGTACCAGACGCGTTGAAAGGTGCTTAAGTTGCGCCAGCTCCACCTGCAACTTCCCCTCAAAGGAAGTCGCACGCATCGCAAAGATATCGAGGATCAAACCGGAGCGATCAACCACCCGGCACTTCAATAGCGCCTCAAGGTTTCGTTCCTGTGTCGGAGAAAGCTGATGGTTAAAAAGTACCAGCTCAGTCTCTTCCGCCACCACCAACGCTCGAATCTCTTCCGCTTTGCCAGAACCGACGAAATATTTAGGATCAGGTGTCTTACGCCGCCCAGTCACAATCGAGCCAACCTCGACATCCACTGAGGCCGCTAAATCACAAAACTCATCTAAACTTTCCTGCGCATCGCGCGCACTCAGCTCCAGGTGAACCAGAATCGCTCGGGTACCGCCTTTGGGGCGGTCAAACATATCATCTACCAATCAATCGCACCCAACCCTGCTAAAGCCCGCAGACACGCAACTTCACTCATCCGAAGCGGCTTCTTCAGACAGTGATGCCTTTATATTACGCGCGGGTACGACAGTCGAAATCGCATGCTTGTAAACCATTTGGCTAACCGAGTTTTTCAGCAAAACGACAAATTGATCAAACGACTCAACCTGACCTTGCAATTTGATTCCATTAACTAAATAGATTGAGACGGGAATGCGTTCCTTGCGCAAAGCATTCAAAAAAGGGTCTTGTAAGGATTGCCCTTTGGCCATTATTATTCTCCTTATATCCTACAGATGGACGGATTTTCAGCTCTCCTGCAAGCGCTTGTTCTGTACAGAACAAAGTGAAATCCCTCTCGTTTTATACCTTATTGTAGCAAGCGACCAAAACACATGCATCACCGCTCATTCGTAGATAGTGCCTTTCGATAGATATTTCAAGGTCATATTCATAACATTTTTATCACTACCGTCAACCCATTTCTCATCTTTCTCCGCGCGCAACCAGGTAATCTGACGTTTTGCGAACTGTCGTGTCGCAATAATGCCGCGCTCAACCGCCTCTTCAAGCGTCAATTCTCCGGCTAAATGCATCCACAACTGGCGATAGCCGACTGAGCGAATCGCTGGCAACCCCGCATGTAATTCTTCTCGCGCAAATAGTCCCGCCACTTCGTCAAGAAAACCTTGCGCCATCATCTGCTCAAAACGGCGCTCAATACGACGATGCAACTCAGAGCGCTCAGGCGGCGCGACAACTAACTTTTTAATTGGATAGGGAAATGGCTCGCGCTCATCGTCGCTTGTTAACGCCGTCATCGAACGACCGGTAATCTCATACACCTCCAGCGCCCGCTGAATACGCTGCGGATCATTTTGATGGATGCGTGCTGCCGACTCGGGATCAATTTGCGCCAGACGTGCATGCATTCCACCCCACCCCACCCGCTCAGCATCGGCCTCGAGCGCTGCTCGCACCGCCTCATCTGCCGATGGCAGCGGCGACAACCCTTCACTCAGCGCCTTGTAGTAGAGCATCGTGCCACCCACCAGTAGCGGCATTTTGCCCGCAGCGATAATCTCTTCGATCGCAAGCATCGCGTCACTGCGAAAACGCGCGGCTGAATAGGCCTCGGTTGGCTCACAAATATCGATCAAACGATGTGGCGCTCGCGCAAGTACCTCGGCATCAGGCTTGGCAGTACCGATATCCATACCGCGATAGACCAATGCAGAATCAACACTAATAATTTCGCATGGCAGGGTATCAACCAGCTGCACTGCAATATCGGTCTTACCGGCGGCCGTCGGCCCCATCAAAAATATCACCGGAATCTCATTTTTTTCGCTCATTACCACCACAACACTCAATACACAGCCCAATTCGGCATATGATACACACAACACGGCCGTTTCTTTATATAATCCCGCCAGAGAAAATTACTGGATAGACAAACCATTATGCCCCGCTTCAAATTGACGTTTCTTAGCGCTGTCATCAGTGCGGCACTTCCGCACCTCGCGCTAGCGGATGTAACCTCGCCGTTTTATAACGTCAACCAGAATCCATTGATTCAGTTGCACGCGCTGCCACCACTGGAAAAAGGGATCATTACCGAAAGCGGCACCACCAACGCCTACACAATTCTGGATATCACCAGCACCTCCATTTCGGAAACAGACCAGCAGGAACATATCACGCTTGACGGTGAAACTTATCGCCTCAACCTGATGTTTCGCCACGGCCTTAAACAGCCTGTTTTTGGCATGAAAGGCATTGAAGTCGGCATCGACATCCCATACGTCAGCCATCGTGGCGGTGCGCTGGATGGCTTCATCCGCAACTGGCATGACGTCTTTGGCATGACCAACAGCGAACGCGATCAATTCCAGGATGACCAGCTGCACTATGAATACCAACGCAACGGCGTTTCCGCACTGCGCATGGTCAACACCAACAATCAAATCGGCGACATCCGACTCTCTGCCGCCTGGCAGTTGCGTTGCGATAGATCTAACGAGACACACTGCAGTGCGCTACGTGCCAGTTTAAAGTTACCCACCGGAAAAGCAGAAAAGTTGAGCGGCAGTGGTGGCTTCGATTTTTCACTCGCCCACACCACCTCACGCACCTATCAACGCTACACCTTCAATTATGGTGGCGGTCTGCTTTTCAATGGCCCAAGTGATTTGCTTGACGATCAACAAAAGCCTGTCGTCGGATTTGCTAATGCCGGGGTAAATTACCAAATTGAACGTTTCCCCTGGATGGTATTAAAGGCACAGCTGGATGGCCATAGCGCCATGTATGACAGCGCGCTTAAAAACCTGGGAAGCAATTCAGTGCAGATTAACGTTGGCGGCAGCATTCTGTTTTCAGACAAAACGGCGCTGGATATCGGTGTCGCAGAAGACATCGTCACCAGCACCGTTCCGGATGTAGTGTTTCACCTTGCGCTGCGCATGCTGTACAAGCAGTAGGCGTTAAAAATTCAGCGATAGCTTCATGTTATAGCTATTAGTTTCAGCCATATCGGCCTGCAATGTCAGGCTCATAATTGGCATAAAACCAATCTTTACACCAACACTGCCGCGTGTCGTTGACTCATCATAGTCCTGCAACGTTAGCAGTGTTGTGTTTTCACTGCCCTCTGTCCAGATTTGCCCAACAGAGGCATAAGGCGTGAACATTGCAAACCCCTTGCTGATACCGACATCAACACCATAAGTACTCACATCAAGGTCATCAACCCCGTCCAGACTTGAGGTGTGCAACGACAGTGAAACAGCCGGCATCACAGTAGAGCCTTCAATTAGCGCTTTGCGAATTTCACCGCCCATAATGGTTACATTGCTATCGGGTACGGAGGTGTAACTCACGCCAAGATCTACCCCAAACGGCAACCCTTTGCGCACAATTAACTTAGGCACAATCAAGCTTGAGGGCGCGCTGCCGTCACTCACCACCTGATCCCAAACGGTAGAGTCCAGTTCAACGCCACCGACGATCACACCAATATCAAAGCCGGTGATTCCCATCGATTCAGCAGGCGCCACTGAATTATAGGCAACCGCAGTACCCAACTCTTCCACCAACGTGTTAAACGTCGTTTGTCCAAAACCACTCGGCAATGCAATGTCACCATCAGCCGCGCGTGTAGGCATACTCGCTGCCAACATGATTCCTACCAATACAAACGCTGAAATTTGCTTGATCATTTTAACTCTCCTTTTTCACTCATCCAAAAAAGCATCACCACACTAACACCCAAATTCAAGCCAGTCTGTGAGAGATGCCGCAATAAGCGAAGCGCCATCCCTACCCATTAGAGGGTAACGACAGATAAAGTTTTAAGTTAAGAAACCTCTGATTAATTGTCATTACCAGGAGTGACGCGACGAAGTAATCTCTTAACTCAATGATTCATATAGCGTCGAGGTCGAGATTGCCACGCTTTGCTCGCAATGACAGATAAGGCAATTAAGCAGAAATCCCTTAAAAAAATGAAATCATTTTTATCGATCAAAATGCCCACGTGAAAGAAAAAAGGCGGCCTGTCGAGCGACCTCACCAGACAATAACATCCCGCTATGCGCTACCGGCAACTGAAGATGATCACTCGCCGTATTAAGCCGCGTCTCTACCACTGCAACTGTGCCATCATTGGGTTTAACAAGTTCACAACATGCACGTCCAACACCGTGATCTTTTGTGCCCGCAATCACCCCCATTTCCCTCGCGGCGGACCATGGCACCACATTCCCCAGCAGCGCACGAGGCGCACTTTTTCCCAACAGCAAACGCCCTAGCCGATAACGATTAAAAAGGTGGGCAATCGCGCTATCATTATGCGGCGTCCCCAGGGTCACGATACGCCCCGGTTTTTGCGCTGGAAAATCATGCAATAGCTGGCGAATCACCAACCCACCCAGGCTATGCCCAACTAGATGGATGCGCCCAAATTCCGGCGACTGTTGCTGCAAAAAAACATTAAGTCTCGCGGCATTCTGTTGAACATCGCAACGCATCGATGGGTAAGAGAATTGCCTCACACGATAACCGTGGCGCGACACATTGCGTCTCAACCACCACATATCGAGCCCTGTCATCCACAGGCCGTGGACAAAAACAACCAACGTCGTGTTTTTATGATCGTGCAACGTCACAATCTAAAGTTGAAATTACTTAATCGCAATCGCCAGGCGATATTCATGCGGGATTACCAAGCCATCATTCGTTTGATAAGGTTTTGCCAATGCAGCAAAAGCATCGCGCACATCATCAAGCTGTCCTGCATCCACCGCATCCAGTTGCTGCTTCATGATCGCGGAGTCAACGCAGTTCTGCCAGTAGGCGTCAAAGTCTGCGAAGTGATATTCGAATCGATTGAGCTGCGATTCAATCGCCGAAAAACCCGCCTTCTCCAACAACGCTTCGAGCACACCATTACTCATCGAAACGATTTTTTCAACAGCCGGTTGCTCAGATTCAGGGATACGATCTTTAAACACCTGCTGTGTCCAGTGAACACCCGTCATCCCTTTCAACGTATCCCACACTGCCAGCGCACAACGCCCACCCGGTTTTAGTACGCGATGCATCTGCTGCAGACCCGCTTCAGGATCAGCAAACAGCATCACTCCAAAGCGACATGAAATGCGATCAAAGTGATCATCAGAGAATGATAAGGCCTCCGCGACCATCGTTTGAAAAGCGAGATTATCGAGTTGCTGTTCACGCGCCTTACGCTCGGCCACCTGTACCATGCCATCAGCTGCATCGGTACCAGTGATCGTGACCATCGGCTGTCGTTTTGCTAATGTGAGTGCAGGCTCACCCGTGCCCGAAGCAAGATCAAGAATTTGCTCGCCGGGCTGTGCATCAAGTGCCGCCAGCAACGCCTCTCCCACCGGCGCAATATGCGGTGCCCACAAATCAAACTTCTCTGCCAGCGCGCCCCAGTCGGGTTGATTATCATCTCTGCTCATTAACACTCCTTGTTGCAGTCTTAACAGGAAAACAACTAGATCGCCGTGCGCTGCTCGCGATGACAATCAAAACATGTCATTGCGAGAAACGAAGTGACGAAGCAATCTCAAAACTCGCCGCAGCATCTGCTCAGCGTATCGCCAACATTCTATTCAATGCATCACGCGCTTCATCCGCGTCAGAAGCAGGCACCGTAATCTGATTAACGACATTGCCGTCTACCAGATTTTCCAGCTGCCACAGTAGATGCTGCGGGTCGACACGAAACATCGTTGAACACATGCAGACCGTCGGCGACATAAAGTGCACTGACTTATCTTCATGTTTATATTGTTCGTGCAGACGCGTGACAAGATTTAACTCAGTCCCCACCAACCAGCGGGTACCGGGAGCTGATGCCGCAACCGTATCGATGATGTATTCAGTCGACCCGACATAATCAGACTTCTGACACACCTCATAAGAAGCCTCAGGATGAGAGACCACTTTCACGTCTGGGTACATCGCACGAAAACGATCGATATGTTCCGGCTTAAACATCTGATGCACCGAACAAAACCCCTTCCACAGGATCATCTTCGCGTTCTTCACCTGCTCTTTAGTCAGGCCGCCAAACGGTTGATCAAAGTCCCACACCACCATCTCATCCAGTGGAATGCCCATCTTTGCAGCGGTGTTGCGACCAAGGTGTTGGTCGGGGAAAAATAGAATCTTTTCACGGCGCTCAAACGACCACTCAAGAATCTTCTGCGCATTGGTTGAGGTACAGACAATGCCACCATGACGACCACAAAAAGCCTTCAAATCGGCTGCGGAATTAATATAGGTTACCGGCGTCACATGCTCATCGGGATCGAGCACCCGCGAGATCTCCTGCCATGCCCGTTCAACTTTGGTGAGATTTGCCATATCGGCCATCGCGCAACCGGCAGAGAGATCCGGCAACATCGCGATCTGATCCGGGCGCGACAGAATATCTGCTACCTCGGCCATAAAGTGGACACCACAGAAGACGATGTAGTCTGCCTTAGAGTCTGCCGCCGCACGCGACAGCTTAAGTGAATCACCACTCACATCGGAATGCCGAAACACCTCTTGACGCTGATAGTGATGACCCAGAATAATCAGGCGATCACCGAGTGCAGCCTTAGCAGCCTCGATACGTGCGACGCACTCATCGTCACTTAACCCGGTAAATTGCTGAATAGCAGCGGCTGTTGCGACCATAAAACGATTTCCTCTGTCTACTACACTCAATCTCTTTTGTCATTGCGAGAAGCGAAGCGACGAAGCAATCTCTCGGTTCTGTTATCCTCAAAAGACTAGAGATTACTTCGCGTTGCTCGTAATGACACTCTTAGTTTACATATGCCCATTAAAAGGACAATTCAAGAACGGTCTAAGCTACGACGCCTTCTCTTCACTCACCGGCTTACGCAAACGCACGCCCAGCTCTTTCAATTGCGCATCGTCAACAGGTGACGGCGCGGAGGTCATTACACAGGCCGCAGTCTGAGTCTTAGGAAATGCAATCACTTCGCGAATCGATGACGCACCGGTCATCAGCATCACCAGTCGATCCAGACCAAAGGCGAGACCACCATGCGGAGGACAACCGTATTTCAGCGCTTCTAATAGAAAACCAAACTTCCCTTCGGCCTCCTGGTCACTAATGCCCAGCAGCTTTAACACTTCTGCCTGCATCTCAGCATTGTGGATACGGATCGAACCACCGCCCACTTCAGTGCCATTCAACACAAGGTCATACGCCTGAGATTTTGCACCACCCGGATCAGCCGCCAGCGCCGCGGCATCATCAACCTTTGGACTGGTAAATGGGTGATGAATTGAGGTCCAGCGATCGTTCTTCTCATCACGCTCGAACATTGGGAAATCCACCACCCACACTGGACGCCAGCCACGCTCAACCAGACCACGATCGTGCCCCAGCTTAACGCGCAGCGCACCCAGCGCTTCATTAACGATGCCTGCCTTGTCGGCACCAAAGAAGATCAGATCGCCCGTTTCTGCACCGGTACGTTCGATGATGGCGTTGACTGCTTCATCTGGCAGGAATTTAAGGATTGGCGACTGTAACCCTTCTCGGCCCGCCGCCAGATCATTAATCTTAATATAAGCCAGACCCTTTGCACCGTAGATCGAAACGTACTTAGTGTAGCCATCGATATCTTTACGCGACAGCTCACAACCACCCGGCAGGCGTAGCGCAGCGATGCGGCCGTTGGCATCTTTCGCAGGGCCAGAGAAAACTTTGAATTCAACGTTAGCCATCACATCACCCACATCCACTAGTTCCAGCGGGATTCTTAAATCTGGGCGGTCGATACCGAAGCGATCAATCGCTTCGTCATAACTCATGCGCGGGAAAGGGTCGTGCAGCGGCACTTCAAGCACCTTGGCAAATAGCTCACGGATCATCTTCTCGGTCAGCGTAATGATCTCTTCTTCGCTCATAAACGAAGTCTCGATATCGAGCTGGGTAAATTCAGGCTGACGATCGGCACGCAGATCTTCATCACGGAAGCAGCGCACGATCTGGTAATAACGATCCATCCCCGCCACCATCAACAGCTGCTTAAAGAGCTGCGGTGACTGCGGTAATGCGAAAAACTCACCCGGATGGGTACGGCTTGGCACCAGATAATCACGCGCGCCTTCAGGGGTAGACTTGGTCAGGATCGGCGTTTCGATCTCCATAAAACGGTTGTCTTCAAGAAAATGGCGCATGGTGCTGGCGATCTTTGAACGCAGCTGCATCCGCTGCAACATCTGCGGACGACGCAGATCAATGTAGCGATATTTCAAGCGAACGTCTTCGCCCACTTCACGTTCATCATCAAGCGGGAATGGAGGTGTCTCAGCTGCATTCAGAATCTCAACATTGCGCCCCAGCACTTCGATCTTACCGGTCGCCATATCAGGGTTGATCGTCCCTTCCGGACGCCCTCGTACCAGCCCGCTAATTTTCAGGACATATTCGCTGCGCACACGCTCGGCGGTGGCAAAGGCTTCAACCGTATCGGGATCAACCACTACCTGCACTAGTCCCTCGCGGTCACGCAGGTCGATAAAGATCACCCCACCGTGGTCGCGGCGGCGATGTACCCAGCCACATAACTCGATTTCCTGACCCAGGTGCTCTTCTGTTACCTGACCGCAATAATGGCTGCGCATAATCCTCTAACCTTATAAATCTGAATAAAAAAACTAACAATAATAACGGGATGAAATGGTACGGCGTGACGCATCAGAGCGCAACTGCCAACAGGATTGTACACCTGTAACACGATTCAAACCTACGTTTGGGGTTTATTTGATCTCTTTGTCGTGCTTCTCACCACGCAAAGCATCAGAAAGTTCCTGCGTGGCTTCCTGAATCACGGGGTTCTCTTTGCCGCCTGGCACGATCACACCGAGCGACATGATCATCTTCAGCGCGTCATCGATGCTCATATCGAGTTCTTGTACATCTTCCTCTGGCAGCATAATAAAGAAGCCAGACGTGGGATTTGGCGTGGTCGGTACAAACACGTTGATCACTTCTTTGCCCGTTTTCTCCATCACCTCAGCTACCGCATCTCCGGTCTGAAAGCAGAGCGTATAGATCCCCTTTCTCGGATATTCAATCAACAGTACACGACGAAAAGATTTACCCTGTGATGAAAAAATCGTCACCGCCACCTGCTTAACACTGTGATAGATGGTGCGCACCAGCGGTATCCGCCCCAGCAACGACTCCCAGGCCGCCACCAGCTGACGTCCAAAGAAATTGGCAACAATCACCCCGGTTACCAGCACTACCAATACCGCCAGCACCACACCCAGCCCTGGAATATGAACACCAAGCAGCGTGTCCGGGTGGTATTGCACTGGAATAAAGACCAGTAGCTTGTCCATAAAGGTAACCAGCAGACGGATAACAAGCACCGTCACGCCCAGCGGCAACCACACCAGCAGGCCAGCGATTAGATATCGTTTAAGCATAAAGCAGAATAATCAGCCAGTTAGTTCAAACACTAAATCACATTAATCGACGCGTGCATTTATATCGATACCACTTAATCAACACAAGGTGCGCTGCAACTCGGCGTGCCACAATCAGAGGCCTTATCTCGCTTCTCTTCGGCCTTCTGCTTGCTACCACCTTTAAAATCAGTCTCGTACCAGCCATTGCCTTTAAGGCGAAAACCGGAGGCCGAAATCAATTTTTTCAACTCAGGCTTGCCGCATTCAGGACACTCCTTCAGCGGATCATCACTCATCTTTTGCATCGCTTCCATCGCATGATCACAAGCTTTGCATGAATACTCATAAATAGGCATACCACTTCCTCTATTACTTCGACGCACCATAATAAACATTAAATATGGACGAATTTTCAAAAAACCAGCCATTCCCACAAATTTCAAATGGAATACGGCAGCCGCACATTATACACCTAAAATTGGCTTGCCAATCAGCAATCTGGTAGCTTGTGCGCATGAGACCCGCAAGCGATACCCCCCCCACCGATAGAAAACGTAACGACTGGAAGACCATCCGCACCCTCCTCCCTTATTTATGGGAGTTCCGCACGCGGGTAATCGTGGCACTGATCTGCCTGGTTTTGGCCAAAGTGGCGATTGTCGGCGTACCACTGCTGCTCAAAGAGATCGTCGATGCACTCGATCCCAGCCAGGTGGCTATTGTCACCCTGCCGCTCTTTCTGGTGCTCGGCTACGGCCTACTGCGCATCATCAGTGTGCTATTTGGTGAACTACGGGATGCAGTCTTCGCCAAGGTGACCCAGCGCTCAATCCGCCGCGTCGCGCTGCAGGTCTTTCGCCACCTGCATGCGCTGAGCCTCAGTTTTCATCTTGATCGCCAGACCGGCGGTGTCTCACGCGATATCGAACGCGGCACCCGCGGCATCAGTTTCCTGCTCAGTTTTCTGGTCTTTAGTATTCTACCCACGCTGGTCGAAATCACGCTGATTGCGCTGATCCTCTTTAGCAACTACAACGTCTGGTTTGCGCTGGTACCGTTCGCCACCGCCGTGGTCTACATTGCGTTTACGCTGATTGTGACCGAGTGGCGCATGAAGTACCGCCGCAAGATGAACGAGATGGACTCCAAGGCCAACACACGAGCGATTGATAGCCTAATCAATTTCGAGACCGTCAAATACTTCGGTAACGAGGAGTTTGAGACCCACCGCTACGATGAAAACCTGCAGATATGGGAACGCGCCGCGGTTAAAAACCAGACCTCATTGGCATCACTCAACGTCGGCCAGGGCGTCATCATCGCTGTTGGCATCACCATTTTAATGCTGCTTGCCAGTAAAGGTGTTGCCGAAGGCGAACTGAGCCTGGGCGATCTGGTACTCGTCAACGCCTACCTGTTGCAGATGTTCATTCCAATGAACTTCCTCGGCTTCGTCTATCGCGAGATCAAACACTCTCTGGTCGATATGGAGCGGATGTTTGGCATCCTCGATGAAAACAAGGCGATTGAAGACAAACACGATGCCAGGCCACTGGTCGTCACAGACGGCAAAGTGAGCTTTGATCATGTCGCCTTTAACTATAACGGTAATCGCCAAATACTCGATGATATCGACTTTACCGTGCAGCCAGGACAAAAGGTTGCCGTAGTCGGCGGCAGCGGTGGCGGCAAATCAACCCTGGTGCGCCTGCTGTTCCGCTTTTACGACGTACAGGGTGGCGGCATCAAGATCGATGGGCAGGACATTCGTGATGTTACCCAACAGAGCCTGCGTGAATCTATCGGCATCGTGCCGCAGGACACCGTGCTGTTTAACGATACTATCTATTACAACATCGCCTATGCAAGACCCGACGCTGCCAAAGAAGAGATCGAACGTGCCGCCGAGATGGCGCACCTTAAAGGGTTTATTGAATCACTGCCTGAGGGTTATGAAACTATCGTCGGCGAACGCGGCCTTAAAGTCTCCGGAGGTGAGAAACAACGCATCGCCATCGCACGCGCCATTTTGAAAAACCCACGTATTTTAGTGTTTGATGAAGCGACCTCCGCACTCGACTCCGAATCGGAACAGGCGATCCTTTCTGCGTTTAGTGAAATTGCCACCGACCATACAACGCTGGTGATTGCACATCGTCTCTCAACCATCATTGATGCCGATCAGATCCTTGTGATGGATAAAAGAAAGATTGTCGAACGAGGAACCCATCATGAGCTGCTGACACTCGGTAATGTTTATGCCGGCATGTGGGCACTGCAACAGGAGCAGCAACACGCTGTTGCTAAAACTGATTAAACAGTTCTCACTAATCAACCAGGGTTATCGACAGAAAACATACTCCAGGGATAAGTGATAAAAAGCTGGCTAGTCGCCCCTTCAGAGCCACTGGCAACATCCAGACGAATGATCACGCCCGACAAAATCAGTCGCGCACCCACGCCGTAGCTATTGAGACCATCCTTAAATAGCTCGCTGCTTGTTTCTGCCACCATGCCACGCTCCCAGAAAGCGGCTAACTGCAATCCTGTGCGAATACCTTTGGCGATAAAAACATCAAATGGCGTGCGTTCATCGGTGAGATTCCATCGATATTCAACCCCATAAAAAAGCACTCTTGATGCAAAAAATCGGTAATTATCATAGGCACGCAGACGCTGAGTACCGCCTAATGATGATGCCGTTCCATAGCGGTTATTCGCAATAATCCGCTGCAGATGTTTGCTTTCAGTATTCAAGCAGTTGTTACGGCTAGCCCCCACTGGATATTGATCACAGTTAAGTCCAGAAGTCGCCTGTAGAGTGGCAAAGTCGGTTTCACCTTCACGCGTCACATGCGAACGTGAATGGTAGAGATTAAACGCCAGCGTATCCCAACGGCGCATAGGAATAAAAGCAGAGAAATTGTAGTCAGTCACAAAGAACTTACTCTCATCAGGCTCAGCTTCGTGCGGTAGCCTGGCTGCAAACTCGAAGCGCCAACCCTGACGCGGATCGAGCCTGTCATCAGTTAGATCAATGGAGCCACCGATGGAATAGTTGGTTGCATTTTCCCAATCCGTATCGATGCCGGGGAATGCAATACCATCGTTATCGAGCACTTCGAGGATTCGTTCTCGCCCGCTAAGTACACGAGCAAAGAGTTCAAACCGCCGTTCATCAACAGTATAAGTCAGCTGACCCAGTAGATAACTGCCTTCAGCCTTTGGGTGAATCACATCGTCAGGATCAGAATACATTCCGCGGTCAAATGCGCTCGGTGCGACCAGGTAATCATTATAACCAAAATCAAAAATAAGGCGTTTATCGATAATATGGTAATCCAGTAAGGCAAAGCCTCTCGCCTCAAAGTCCCCATCAATGGCATATCCGGTAAAATCGACATCATTACCACCCATATTTAGCACACTGGCACCCGCGCCCGCAGCGCTGCCAAGCCCAGGAATATCCCCAACAATCGGATAGAGGTAATAACCAAAGTCCTTACCAAACTGATCTTTACGCCGCTCAACTGCTGCCTCACTGCTAAGCGCTGTAATAGACAGTAGAAATGCAATCATCACTAGAATTAGATTCTTCATACCACAAAGTATATCTGTTTTCACATCCAAACAGACATTTTAACTCGCGCGATTTACAAGGGAATAAAAGTCTCTCAAATTAGTGATTGCCATCAAGCCCCCGTATTAATTGCCGATAACTAAAGCGTCACACTATTGCAAAAGGGGCTTGCAAATGGCCAACTTAATTATTGCCGACGATGATCCAGAAATCCTGTCGTTACTTGAACTACTCTTATCGCGCAATCACACGGTTAGAACAGCAAACGACGGACTGCAAGCGCTACAACTTGCAAAAGAAGAGTTGCCTGACCTTGCCCTGCTTGATTACCACATGCCAAAGATGAATGGGGACGTACTCGCTAAAAAGTGCAACGACCAGAAAATTTCCTTTATGTTTATTACAGCAGAATCAGAATGGAATACCGTTCAAAACATTATTTCACTCGGCGCACTGGCATACTTATTAAAGCCATTCACCCCACAACGGTGCGTTACCACCGTTGATGAAGCGTTACGATTAGCCAGCGAACGGGCCCGGCATAGCGCCGTATCCAGCTAAAATAGCTATAAATTAAGTTCAACAATAAAGTTTTCGGTTATTTTCTCTTGAACCAACTTATATCGTCTTAGACCTTACCGCAGACATTTCACCTTCAATATCTGATGAATCATAAGCTGACACTGCAAAATAATGAGTGCCCTCAGCCAGCCCCTCGACAACATACTCAACCGCCGTTGGGTCACTCAAGTCGACAAGAAGCTCCAGGCTATTTGGATTAATTCCATAGTAAATACGATATCCTTTTAACTCGCTAAGCGACAATGAAGAACCATCGATACGTGTCACGGGAGCAACCCAGCTCAGCGTCGCAGTTCCTGTCACTGGCACCTGAACAGCACTCACATCAATACTGAAACTCACAAGTGAAGCTGTCTGCTCTGCATCAGAAACAGAGATTAAAATATCAACATGAATACCAACATCAAGACCAGCAGGCGTACCACTCAGCTCACCCGTTGCACTATTAAAGATAGCCCAAACAGGCTTATTAACAATACTAAATGTCAGAGTGTCATCATCAGCATCAGATGCTACTGGAACAAAGCGATAAGCCACCCCTTCTTCAATAGTCGTTGCGGGGGCGCCACTAATCGTCGGTGCGCGATTTACATTCGCAACCGTGATATTAAATGGTGCCAATGAAACCGTATCCATGCCGTCACTGACGCGAAGGATCACATTCTCATACAACAAGCTGGAGGCATAATCAGGCACACCTGATAACTCACCAGTCTCTACATTAAAACTTGCCCAGGCTGGCCGATTGATAATGCTAAACGTTAGCGCGTCGTTATCTAAATCATTGGCGGTGGGCGTAAAGCGATAAGAAGCCCCCTCATCAACCATTGTTACTGGGGTACCGCTAATGGTGGGTGCTCGATTCACACCCACAACCGTAATATTAAATGGCGCCAATGAAACGGTATCCATGCCGTCACTAACGCGAATCGTCACATTCTCATACAACAGACTGGATGAATAGTCAGGTACACCGGACAACTCACCAGTATCAACATTAAAACTTGCCCAGGCTGGCCGATTAAGCACGCTAAATGTTAGCGTGTCGTTATCTAAATCATCGGCGGTGGGCGTAAAGCGATAAGAAGCCCCTTCATCAACGCTTACAGGTGGTGTGCCACTAATCGTCGGTTCACGATTAACGTTGCTTACAGTCAGGTCGAATGGTGTTAACGAGACGATCAAATTACCGTCACTCACCTGAAGGGTTATGTTGCTATAGACTTGGCTTGATGCGAAATCAGGGGTACCGGTGAGTTCGCCAGTGAGCGAATTAAGCGCTAGCCATACCGGTTTATTAAGCACACTAAAGCTTATCCCATCCCCGTCAGGATCCGCTGCGACGGGAATAAAGCGATATAAAACACCCTCATCAACCATTGCTGCCGGAGTACCACTAATCGTTGGCGCTCGATTCACATTAGTCACAGTAATGTCAAATGGAGCTAGTGATGTGACAACATAACCATCGCTTACCCCAATCTGAATATTATTATAGGCACCACTATCCGAATAACTGGGCACACCTGAAAGCTGTCCTGTATTTGCATTAAAGCCAGCCCATGCAGGACGATTAATAATTGAAAAAATCAAGGCATTCCCATCAGCATCACTTGCAGCAGGTGTAAAACTATAAGTGGAAGCCTCAGCAACCACACCGCCAGGCACCCCATTAATCATTGGCGCGCGGTTATTTAATCCAACAGTGATCGAAAAAGAAGGTAAAGAGACAGTCTCTCTCCCATCTGAGACACGAATAATAATCCCCTGATATTCACCAACATGACTGTTATTTGCAAGACCAGACAATCGCCCCGTCACAACATTAAAGTCGCTCCAGACAGGCTTATTAATAATTGAAAAGGTCAGCGCATCTCCGTCGAGATCAACCACTACAGGCGAAAATTCATAAGCTATTCCAGCAATAACACCAGTTAACGGCACACCACTAATTGAAGGCGGACGATTCACATCCCCCACAGTAATCGAAAAAGGTTCCAGTGCGACTGTATCTTGCCTGTCCGATACACTAATAGTAATTTCATTAAATTCACCGGCATCATCAAAACCAGGCGTACCAGAAAGGACGCCTGTCTCAACATCGAACTCCGCCCAAACAGGCTTATTGACAATGGCATAACTCAGTCGCTCATTATCGACATCGCTTGATTCAGGCTCAAAAAGGTACGCCATACCTTCTGCTACAGAACCAGGCGCAGTCCCAGTGATGACAGGTGGATGATTAATATCCCCTGTAATCGACAAATTGAGTTCAGAAACTTCCTCAGCAGAAAGTGTTGCAATCGTATTCAAACCATCATCCAGAGATAGATGAGCATCATCAGGTAATATACTAGCCGCAGTGACAGGCATTACCCCCACGAGACTCGCTGTCGAAGCCATAAGCTCTGAAAGTGCAGTAGATGGTGCAATACGCTGACCAATTTTAATCGCATTTTCTAACTGAATGATCATTTCAGCGGTGCTCGGCACTTGCCCAGTATGCGGCATGGGTGAGGCATGGGGCATGACCGTCTGAATTGAGGCATCCATGGCAGTCGTCGCCTCAACATTGTTAACTTGTAATTTATTAGGTAACGCTTCTAATATCACTTTACCCGTGATCATTTTTGCAAGAAGCGACACCTCACCACTCACTCCATCCACTCCCTGACCATTCAGAGCACCATCTGACAGGTCTGCCGAAAGTGCTGAAATCACCTCTCCTTCACTAATATCGAGACCATTAGCAAAAGCGGCGGCTTGCGTTCTCCTGACCAACTCGCCAAGAGACTCACTGGTTTTGACAATTAACGCGACTTTACTCTCAGTGACCCTTTCAACAATAGGATCCCCCATCACCGCATAGTCAAAACCGAAATTAAGCTCCTTCAACACTGTTCTGGTGGCTTCACTAACATTCTTATCAGTCAATCCACCCATTGCCTCAGCAGTTTTCACAATAAACGTACTAAATGGATTGATATTAGCTATCTTAGCTGAAGGATGAAGCACGGTAGAGACAAGCATAAAAGTAGGAGCAGCATTTGTAACCAGATCTATGCCGCCAGTTGCTTCAATGGTAAGTGGATAAGATTTACCCTTTGCCTTTATCGAAATCTTATAGTTTGCAAATGCATCAGCCGTTTTTGAACCCAGTACAACACCATTCTTATCTTTTATGGTGACTGTTGCGCCAACAATAGGGCCATCTCCGACACTACCCTGATAAGTAGACACTGTCTCATTATCGTTGTCATCAACAGCAACTGATGCACTATCAGTGCCCGATTGACAACCGGTTAATAGGGAACACGCCAAAATAAATGAAATAATATATGTATATATTCGTCCCGCTTTCACTTTCTTTCTTCCATGTTTATTGAGCATGAACAAACTACATGATTCACAAAAACACAAGGCGACCTTCGTCACACTTTGAGACACGTAATCTTTAATTTAATTATTTTTGACCCCATCAACGACACAAAACACAATCGATCACATCAATTGTGTTTGCTCCTTCTGAGATCAATACCACCACACTGGGCGAAAACCTTTACTCATCAATACTTCGTATTTGCTACATGTGCAATACACTAAATGAACAAATAAAAATGAGGCATCAAACCCCTGTTGTCCGCACATCACCATTAATGAAAATACCATTCACCATGAAATGTATTGCGGCAGCAATCACACTATTCTGGATACTGAATGAGTAATATTCAAAATTAAAAACAGGGAAAAAGCAATATAAAACATAAAACAGAATCATTAACAGCGAGCAATTAAATAACATAATCAGATGGGTACAAGCAAATAAAAATAAAGCTTTCAGAATAAGGTGACAATCAACACAAACATAATTAATTTTCAAAACACAGCCCAGAAACCAGACAACCAGCAGGGGCACTTAGAGGTTAAAACTAGTAATTGATTTATTACAAATATTTACCTCCTACACTTACCGCACATACACCGCCTTAATCTTAGCCGCTGAAGAATAATTATCATTCATCGTATTATTACAGCTATCAAGACAAGCTCAATATCAGCTAGCCATAACAGACCATATTACTAAAAGGGACAAGAACTGCTGAAATTAATTCGCTCACCTGTCACAGGGTGATCAAAGGCAATCATTGTCGCATGTAGCATTAAGCGCGGCGCCATCGAAAACGCTTCGTCAGTTGCGTATAGATCACACCCCAAAATAGGATGGCCCATTTCACGGCTATGAATACGCAGTTGATGAGTACGCCCTGAAACCGGTTTAAATATCACTCGTGTTGTATTGGGTACGTGCAATCGTTCCACCACTTCATAATTGGAGATCGCCGCTTTACCCGTCTCATAACAGATCTTTTGCAACGGAAAATTATCACTATCTTTTGCAATCGGGTATTCAATAGTGCCAGCATCTTTCACTAGATGGCCCTGCAAGATTGCGGTGTAAATTTTGTCCACCGTGCGCGCCTGAAACTGTTTAGTGATATGAGCATTGATCACTTTATTAAGCGCCACCACCAAAATACCCGATGTACCAAAATCAAGCCGATGCAGCATCAATGCAGCGGGATGATCCTGCACTAGGCGAAAGTGAACCGAATCTTTGTTGAGAGGATGCTTGCCTGAGAGCGTCAACAAGCCACTCGGCTTATTGACCAACAGGAGGTGATCATCCTGATAAAGCACCGTTAGCGCTTCGTGACAAACAGGGACAATAAACGGATCGGCTTGCGGCTGCATGTAGAAGATAAATTTATTAATGTAATTAACGAAAACACCTTAATCAGGTAGCCCAGGCTGAGGTAGGCGGGCAGAAAGGAAACCAGCCTCTACCACTGACGAAGAAATCGCTAAACATTATAGCGCAGATGACGATACGGAACTCATGAAAAAGACTACCAAAGCAACCACTTCTACCAACAGCTCAACCAATATGACAGATAAACCTTACGCCTATCTATTAGCTAACCTACATAATGGTGCCGTTTATACCGGCGCCACCTCATCCCTTGCTGAACAGGTATGGAAACACAAAAATCAGATGATCGAAGGATTCTCAAAAAAATATGAGATAGACACGCTAGTCTGGTTTGAGGAACATGACACAATAGAATCCGCCTATAAAAGAGCTAAATTCGTGAAAGGCTCACCTTTTGGAACCAAACAAGCACTCGTTGAACAGACAAACCCCAAATGGCGTGACCTATACAGTGATATCTGTGCGGAACAGCAGATACCAGCACTGAAAATCGCCTAACATCACCCAGCGCTGAACTTAAGGTGTGAACTCAGCAAACGCCTCTTCACCAGTCAGCTTTCGTGTCTCATTTGAAAAGCAGTAGTATGCTGGCTTTTCATCGATGAAGACCTGTATATCGAGTTCCAAGTTATCGTCTTGCTCAAAGATCCCCGCCGGCATAAAACATTGCTGGTTATCTTTAATCCGATAAAAAAGATGTGTGCCGCACTGTTTACAAAAACCACGTTCCGCCCATTGCGATGAATCATAGACGGTGGTATTTTCTTCGCCTTCGAACGTGACATCCGTACCACAATCCACACTTAAAAAAGGCCCGCCTCCCCACCCTCGGCACATTGTGCAGTGACATGCCCAGGCTTTGTTGCTGATACTAGGCGCAGTTATTTTTACGCACTTGCAAAGGCAACTACCGCTACCTGTTTTTAGATTAGACATTTTCACCCCTCCAATCAGCAGGGGGCTGAGTACGCTTACTCTGCCCCCCACACTTAGTGATTCACACTACTCTCAACGCCCGTCATTCCGGCGAAGGCCGGAATCTAGAGGCCACGGAATGTGGCATACATATACTGGTATTTTAATAGCTCTCTGATCCGGTTTTTAGTATTTTTAAGTATTAAATTTTTTCAATCACGTCTAATAAAATATCTTTATTGTGATCTCCTGATGATAAATCCCATTGCGCTAAAATTGACCAAAGATCTCGCATCAATCCCTTTTGGTCATCATAATCATCTAAATTTCGCTTACGCATATTTCTGAGGTGGTCCACATATTGGGTTAACTGCTTCAGGAGCTCAGCGTCACTAACACGAACAACAGTGACAAATATTTCTATATGATGCTGTAAAGCTTCAATCCCATTAATAATTTCATTAGAGTAATAGCTATCGCTAGTGAGATTATTCGCTATTGAATACCAGCGCGCACTATCATCTTCTTTAAAGTATTCTCTAAAATACTTAACATCGGTTAGTTTCTCGGCAAGGTCTGAACGGACCCCTTGTCTCGGCTCTGCCAGAAAAACCAGAGAAAACATAATATTCTGCCTCCATGCATTATATTGTGCTTTCAAATTTGCCTTTGCCGCATCAATTCTTTTTCTCTCCTCCCTCTCTATCAATTGACTAGACACAGCTAATAGGAACACCCCCATCAATATCACGCCGAGAAGAGCTTCTGTAGCCGCAATAGTCTTACCAGCACTACTAATTGGAGATAGATCACCATACCCTAAGGTAGTTATCGTCACTACGCTAAAATACAAGCTATCCCCAAAAGTAATTTCTCTTGAAAAAGTTTCCGGAAGACTAAAGTACAAAATCACACATATTAAAATCACAGTAATATATGACAAAAATACTTTTAGCGGTGTTACTTTCATATATGGCTTCCTATTCGAACTCGTTCAAAAATGCTAACGCGTACTTATCCAAACATCCACCTAACACCCCAATTTAGACAGAAACTATTAACCCACTATAATCAAGCATAACTAACTTTTCATGTGGATAACTCGCTTCAAACACCCAAACACAAAAAAGCCCCACTCTGATTATTCAAAGCGGGGCTTTCTATTTTTAGATGTTCAGCGCAAACACACCAAAACCTCTGGATCCCGGATCTCCGCTTCGCTACGTCCGGGATGACGAATAAGAGGCAAGCTGTGAGACGTCAAAGGGTCAATTCATTCGAGACTTAAAGCGCAGCCAACACCTCATTCAACGTTGCACTCGATCGCATCACCTTTGAAGCCGCTTCGGCATTCGGCTGATAATAACCACCCACATCAACCGCACCGCCCTGCGCGCCATTTAACTCGGCAACAATCTTCGCTTCATTGGCAGTCAATGCCTCGGCCAACGATTTGAAACGCGCCTGAAGGTCGGCATCTTTTGTCTGCGCGGCAAGTGCCTGCGCCCAGTACATCGCAAGGTAAAAATGGCTACCACGGTTATCCAGCTCACCCACTTTTCGAGAAGGCGATTTATTGTTATCAAGAAACTCTCCGGTCGCGGCGTCCAGCGCATCGGCCAGTACCTGTGCCTTTGGGTTTTTAAAGGTAACCGCCAGGTGTTCAAGCGATGCAGCCAAAGCCAGAAATTCACCCAGTGAATCCCAACGCAGGTGATTATGCTCCAGCAGTTGCTGCACCAGCTTGGGTGCGGAACCACCTGCGCCAGTTTCAAACAGGCCACCGCCATTCATCAATGGTACAACCGATAGCATCTTGGCTGAGGTGCCCAGTTCCAGAATCGGAAATAGATCGGTGAGATAATCACGCAGTACATTGCCGGTCACGGAGATCGTGTCTTTGCCTGCTTTAACGCGTTGTAGTGTGAAACGAGTCGCCTCCGTAGGCGCCATGATGTGAATTTCTAATCCATTGCAATCGTGATCTTTAAGATAGATGTTTACCTTTTTAATCAACTCGGCATCATGCGCACGCTTTTCATCCAACCAGAAGACTGCTGGCGTATTCGATGCCCGCGCACGGGTAATAGCCAGTTTGACCCAGTCCTGAATCGGCGCATCTTTCACCTGACACATACGGAAGATATCCCCTTCCGCAACCGCCTGTTCCATCAACACGTCACCGCTGCCATCAACCACACGCACGCTGCCCGCAGCGCTCATCTGAAAGGTCTTATCATGCGAACCATACTCTTCCGCCTTCTGCGCCATTAAACCCACATTCGGCACGGTGCCCATGGTGGTGGGGTCAAACGCGCCGTGTTCTTTACAGAAGCTAATTGTCTCCTGATAGACACTGGCGTAACAACGATCGGGAATCGCCGCTAGCGTGTCTTGTAGCTTACCGGCTTTATTCCACATCATGCCTGAACTACGAATCATCGCAGGCATTGAAGCATCGATGATCACATCACTCGGCACATGTAGATTGGTGATCCCGTTATCAGAGTCGACCATCGCGATATCGGCACTCGACGCCATCACCGCATTAAGGTCGGCTTCAATCTTGGCCTGCTTGTCCGCAGGAAGCGAGGCTATTATGCTATAGACATCACCCAGACCGTTATTCACATTGACCTTCAACGCTTCAAAGGTAGCCGCGTGTTTTTCAAACGCCTCGTTAAAGAAAACGGAAACAGCAGTACCAAAGATGATCGGATCAGAGACCTTCATCATCGTCGCCTTCATATGCAACGAAAAGAGAATTCCCTGTGATTTAGCATCGGCAATCGCTTGCACAAGAAATGCCTTAAGTGCTTTTTGACTCATCACCGCAGTGTCGATCACTTCACCCGCCAATAAAGGCGAGGTTGATTTAAGTTCAGACACGGTGCCATCTGCGGCGACAAATTCAATCTTAAATTCACCGGCAGCCGCCATCGTTAATGATTTTTCAGAGCCGTAAAAATCCCCTTCCGACATATGTGCCACACAGGTCTTTGAATCACTCGCCCACGCACCCATTGAATGCGGATTTTTCTTCGCATAATTTTTCACCGATGCCGGTGCACGGCGGTCTGAGTTCCCTTCACGCAACACAGGGTTCACCGCACTGCCGAGCACCTTGGCATAGGTCGCCTTGATCGCCTGCTCTTCATCATTTTGCGGATTAGCCGGATAATCGGGCAGCGCATAACCGTGGGCCTGTAGCTCAGCAATCACAGCAACAAGCTGTGGCACCGATGCACTGATGTTAGGCAACTTGATGATATTCGCCTCAGGGCTCTTCGCCAGCTCACCCAATTCAGTCAACGCATCACCGATACGCTGCGCTTCAGTCAGACATTCCGGGAAATTGGCGATAACACGCCCGGCGAGCGATATATCACGCGTCTCGATCGCCACGTTCGCCGCCTCGGCAAACGCTTCGACGATCGGGAGAAATGAATAGGTCGCTAATGCTGGCGCTTCGTCCGTCAGCGTATAGATGATTTTGGCCTTATCTGTCATGAAAAATCCTGATTCTTTGGGGAGGTATTGGGGAAAAGCGCATTTTACCCCATAATCGATCTGAAATCAGCGCCATAGCGGTATGACGCAGGAGAGAATGATCCAATTCCAGCAGCCCATATTCTATTTACAGGATTACCGAAACCAAGGACTATGGTTGAAAGTATGTACAAATACACCCTGACACGTCGCATTATCGGCTTAATCTGTCTCAGCCTGGCGGCAGCCTCGTATCTCATCCTGCTCCGCTCTGAGGCTATTTTAGAAGAGGCGCTGCTTGATCAGACCAAGCAACAGGCGCAGACCTTTCTACTCGGCCTGGAAAGCCAGCTCCGCTCAATGGAAAAAAAGCCCTCTGAAGCCGACTACCAGAAACTGATCAACACCACTATCAAACGCGACCTGAGCTCACTGGATTTCTCAATCTATCAAATCTATGTCTTTGACAGAGAGGGAAAGATACTAGCGCACTCAGTCCCCGGCGAGCACCGATCTAAAAATATGAAGCCACATTATCTGGAGATTTTTAACGCAGGGAAAAGCCGCCTCGGCAATAAAGTCGAACAGGTTGTGGATAGCAACAGTGATCGCACCATCACTAAAACAGACATCATCATTCCATTTCATTTTCAGGATGAAGTCGTTGCTGCATTTGAGGTAGAGATAGATATCGAAAAAACGTTGGTTGTGATTCAACAACTCGACGACCAGTACGAAAAAGAGCTCCTGATTATTATAATTCTCACAGGCTCATTCACCCTCTTACTAATATGGGGAGGTATCAAACGCTGGCTACTCGGCCCCATCGTTGACATGAGAGAGTTAACCAACAAAATTTCAAAAGGAGATCTTAAGGCCCGCCTTGATGTTGCAAGCAGAGATGAACTTGGCAGACTCTGCTATTCGATCAACCGTATGGCCGATAGTATCGAAACTCTTTTTTAATGAACAGGAGACTGAGCACCTACAGATGCTGCAGTCACTCGCCCGAGCTTTAGAAGCCAAGGACTCATACACCGCAGGACATTCAGGGCGCGTTGCCAAATTTTCCACTCAACTTGGCAAACATGTTGGCGTTGATGAAAACCAGCTCAAGCTGCTTAAACACGGTGCGCTGATGCACGACCTGGGCAAGATCGGCATCAATGATGCGATCCTTAACAAACCCGGCGCACTCAGTGATGACGAGTACGAGATCATGAAACAGCACCCCGCCAGCACCGCCAAGATCATGAAACCACTAAAACGATTTAAGGAGTTTGCCGAAATTGCAGCATGGCACCATGAACGCTGGGATGGCAAAGGCTATCCTGATGGTCTGAAAGGAGAAAAGATACCGTTGCTTGCACGCATTGTCTGCATTGCCGACACATGGGATGCGATGACCGGAGACAGGATCTACCGCAAAGGGATGACGGTTGTGAAAGCGCTCAGCATTCTCGATAAAGAGAAAGATCACGGCCAGTGGGATCCTGCTCTAATACGCGCCTTTATTGAGATGATTGGTAACGAGGTCGATACATCACATCATTAAATCAATGATCTCTACTCATCTCCGCCAACCAGTGGCACAAATGACACCGCCAACAGATCCGTTGTATCGATCGCCCCTTTTTCATTCTTCTCAATCAACATCAACGACTGTGACAAATGGGGCTGCCCCAGTGGAATCACCAACCGTGCACCTGGCTTGAGTTGATCGATCAACGCCGGTGGGATTGCAGGGGCAGCGGCGGTGACGATGATACCGTCAAAAGGGGCGTGTTCCGCCCACCCCAGTGAGCCATCGCCCTCTTTAACCTCAACGTTGTGATAACCGAGCCGTTGCAGCCGCTCCGTCGCTTCGCTTGCCAGCTCACCAATGCGCTCGATGCTATAGACCTGTTTAACCAGCTGCGACAGGATCGCCGCCTGGTACCCGGAGCCGGTACCGACCTCGAGGATCACATCATGCGGTTGCGGCTGCAGCAGGTCTGTCATCAACGCGACGATGAAGGGTTGTGAAATGGTCTGCCCGCAGCCGATCGACAATGGGCGGTTTTCGTAGGCGAAGCGCTCGATACCCGGCGGCACAAATTGATCACGCGGCACTTCACGCACCGCCATGATCACAGACGCATCCAGCGTCTTCTGTCCTGTCCAGGGGCAGGTATAGACCGCCTCGGCCTTGATGGTCTCGATCATACTGCTGCTTTTCAGCACGACCGCCCTCCCTGTGCCGAGGCCGTCATCTCCGTAGCCACAACTCCTTCGCTACACAACATTATGTACGCGTATAGCACTCATCAAAAACACCACACAGCTTATTGATTACTGTCAATCTGTCACTTTATCAAAAATCCGGCCATTGCCTCGCGCGATACAATACCGTTTTCAGTGTCGAGCTGACCGACAATGCGCACCTGGTAAAACCCGCTATCACTGAGTTTCAACGCTGCCGTATAGAGACCATCACCTCCCTTTGCATCGCCATTGGTACCGTTATCATTGAAGGTGATCAGACTCTGTTGTGCCGTGACCGTCTGCAAACCGCCCGCAGCTTTTGCATTAACCATCCCGGTGCGCGCCTTCGGCAGTTTCATGATCTGCATGGGTTGCATGCCGAGCATTGGCATCCGTGTCGCTTTCGTTGTCGACGTCCTCAACCTCATGCCCTGCCTGAGGTTGAGGACCTTTGGTTGCGTCAGTTCAAAGCCGGTTCTGGCACGCTTGACCCGCCCGCGATCCTGCTTCTCACTATCATTTGTCGATTCAATCGGTTTGCTGATCGCGGCAAAGACCTTCTGTTTGCCATGTACCGGCTTGCCATCAAGCACAAAGCGGCTCATCAAATAGACATTGTGACCATCTATTTTTTTGCTGACCTCAAAATCGAGTGAGGAATCCGCCAGCACCATCACACTAGCATTCTCCTGCTGCGCACCACGGTTAGTGACGACCAGCGACCACTCTCCTTCGTGCATCAATATACCGCTCTTGTCGCAGCGATACGGCAATTCGACGCGAATCAGGCGATAACGTTCGCCCGCACGGGTCGCGTAACCGGCATGGTTGCGCGTGGAGATGTTGCACTGTCTGTTGGGCCCGACGAGCTGAATGCGCAGATGTTCGATGCTCTTCGGATCATTCCAGTGAGTCGCGAAGGTCACCGCGCGATCCGACTTGGTCAGCACGATGTTCTGCCGTGCGCGCTTTCCGGGAGCGATGACGTAGTCCGGGTCGATCACCACATCCTCGTTCACCGTTAAACCGGCGATCGTCAGAAAGAGTTTCGACAGCTGCCCGGCAGAGAGCGTCTGCTCCTCAAGATAAAGGCCATCGTGGTTCGTCGCTACGCCCGGCATCACGGTACTATCGACATCGGTACCGTAACCGATCGCATAGAAGCGGGTATCCGCCGCCATCGCCGCATCGATATCCGCAACATTCGATCCCAGCGGACGATTATGTTTGCCATCAGTAAAGAGGAATACTACCTTTTCGGGATTGGCAGCAGCCGGCCCACTGAGCTGCGCCTGCGCCGTAGTAACACCGTCGATGATGTTGGTCCAGTTGCCGGTTGTCATATCATCCACTGCGGTGTGGGCGTTGCCCACTGAGCCTCCATCCAGCGGCTGTAGATCAAACGCTGGTACAAACGGCGCGACATTGGTATCAAACTGCACCAGCCCGACCTGGTGGCCGCCGACCAGCTCCATAAAATCGAGAAACTCATTCGCCGCACCCTGCAGCGCCGCCAGTTTGGAGAGGCCGGCTGTCGATGAAGCGTGCGACATCGAACCGGAGCGGTCCATCACTATCATCACATCGGCCTTGTCGCTGGCGATCGGGCCGCCTGCGGGTGTCAACGGCCCCGCCAGTGCAAAGTCCTGCGGTCCGGCCACCAGACTGCCGGCCTTGGCAGACACCCGCGCGGTCCAGACCCCTTCGGCCGGATTGAGCACCGAGACCTGTTCGACATTATTGACGGTGTCATCACCGCCATTGCGTACCGCAGCATTCCCTGGTGCCGCAGGATTGAGCGCCCATGGCGTAGTGACGGTATCGTTTGGTGCGATCAGGCGCAGATCGAGATCGTTGACCAGCTGTACGCCACTCGGTGTCGCAGGGTTACCGGCAGGGTCAGACCACACCAGCGTGACATGCATCTCCGGCTGACCGACCGGGACATAAAACGAATGCGTATAGGCGTTCGCCGCGCCGGTATTGGTGATGGTCTCCTGCGCTAGACCCGCGCCTACCGGCAGGCGCAATAGATCTGCCGCCGCCTGCACATCGGCGATGCCCCAGCCGGTGGCGAAGTCCGGCCCGACGGTCGTTTGACCGACGCCATTAACATCCTGTGCACTCTGCACCAACAGCGCCTTGATCGCGGCTGGCTTCAGCGTCAGCTTCAGTGCTGTCGCCTGTTCGATCAGTAGTGCCGCCATGCCCGCCACCGCTGGGGATGCCATCGAGGTACCGCTCTTTTGACCGGTCGCCGAATTATTTGTATTTCTCAGTGAGGTCACGCTAACGCCATGTGCCACGATGTCCGGTTTGATACGCCCATCATCGGTTGGTCCAAAGCTGGAAAAATTTGCGATAGCACCCGCACCGTTCATTGCCCCGACGGTGATGATATTCTTCGCCGTACCGGTTGAGGAGATGCAGTCGGCATCGACTGCAAAGCCACCCTGAGTACAGTCACGCGTAATCGCAGGGCCACCCGGCACGTTAGTAATACCAGGAATGACGGTGACGCCATCCCATTGATCATTACGTTCATTGCCCGCGGCAAACACGGCGGTCAGGTCTGTGCTGCGAACGACCGTATCATAGGCGGCCGAATTGTTGCGGTACTGTCCGAACCGCGTAAAGCCGGTGCCATCGAATCCCGCGCCGTTAAAATCCCAGCCGCGATCCATGCCGTACGAATGGTTCGAGATCACCACCGGCACCGGGTCACCCACCCCCCCGACAGAGATTGCAGCGCTTGTCATCTCCGCCGCATCGTTAGCCGAGCTCCAGCTCACCAACGACGCCGCGGGTGCCATCCCTTCGGCGGCGGCTGTATTGGCACCGCTGGAGGCGATCGTACCTGCAACGTGCGTGGCGTGGTAACTATAGACCGGTGGGACTGGCAGCACCTGATCCGATGCCAGTGTAGTGCGGCCTGTCAATTCCTGGTGTGTATTGCGTACGATTCCATTGGCACCGTCATTCGCCTCCCACACCCCTACCGTCACACCGCTGCCGGAAAGGTTATAAGGGGCCACCTGCACGTCATTTACATTCGATAACGGCTGGGTGTTGGCCTGATTGGTCGGCACATGCGGCTCATCCTCGGCTTCGATCCAGCGGATGATGTCGGCCTCGGCAAGCCGTTTCAGATCACCGGGACGGATCACCACTGTCACCACGCGTACAATCGAGAACGCCTTCGCATCAAAATGCTCGAAGCTGAGTCCGCTAACCGTCTTCTCCAGTCGGCGCGCCTCCACTGCCGTCACATCCTTGTGAAATAGCACCGAATAGGCAACCCGACCATCCTCGCGCTGCTGCCACGGGGAGGGTTGATCTTCACGGATATCCTTTGAGATCTTTACAGAAGCAGGATAGAGGTCGGCCCAACGTACCAGTTTATCTTTGACCAACGCCTCTACTCCCGATGCATCGGTCGACGCAACCCAGGTGTTCGCATTGATCTTGTTAAGGATCTGTATCCCGCGGATTGCAAGTGCCTCGCGTCTCTTACGATTCATCGCCTCGTGAAACTGCACGATGATATGTGCCTCGCCTTTCGCCTCGCCTGAAAGCGTGGCGCGACTTTTTGCACTGCGTTCAAGCCGCTGAGCGAGCGTCGCATCGATTCCCCTGGCCGTTGAGATACGTTCACCGCCAAGCATGAACTCATGACCGAGTGGCTTCGCTATGATGCTGGTACGAGAGGGGTCGGCTGCATAGCTGATCGACAGTATGCTACAGGCAGCGGTGAATACCAGCGTGGAAAAGACAGACGAATAGTTGATAGTTTTCATATTTTCTCCCTGAATAATCACCTAATAATCTTTGATGACCTTCTCGAAATTATTACCAGCCAGAATGTTCCGTGGCAAACTCGCACTTACTCGATTCCATCATTATTCAAGGGTGCGACGCCTTTGCAATCGAACATACTAACGGCATGCCATGAAGCATAAATAATTAAAATCTAATAATGATCATACACCCCTGATCATATTATCGTCTCTATTTTTTAGCCCCAGTTTTATTCATAATCCGAGCGAAAGCGTCGGGAATAAATGGCTGCGTGATACGCATCGACGTGATTGAATAACGAAAAACCCAATGCCGGGAGCAATACTCTCCTCATCAATATAACGTTTGTGAACCTATTATTCACTGAGACATACCACGATGAAAAATACTCCAGAGTGACACTCACTCATCGCATTGACAAAATCCGCACGCTCTTTTTGATGGCATGCTTCAATCTAATTAGTGATACCCTTTCGAACACGCTATTATTCAAATATATCTTTTAATGCCTTATCCGCTGGAGCCTGTGCATGAACCTCGAAAAAGTCGTTTTCGCTTTTTTTATTCTATTAGCACTAACACTCAATTTTGGTTTTTTTCTGGGCGATATTGATGAGCCCTCTCATCACAGCGTTTACGAACTGTTCGCCGCCATTGTCGTCAGTCTTATCGCGACGATACTGAAATTTGGTGACCGCACCCACCTCGGCGCACTGCTACTCGCGACCAGCCTGGTGGCCGATCTTCAGTTAATCATGGCTGCCGTGGTGTGGGCCTTTGCTGAACATATTACCGGCACTGGCATGACACCAGCGATAATGGCGATCATCGTATCGCTCTCCGGAGGCGCACTGCTTGCGAATGTCACCTCGGTGGTGCTATTGGTCGCTGAAACCTTAACGGTGCGCAGTTAATCAATAGTTAGCACACCCCATGCATAATATTGCCTTTGTATTGCTACGACGGATTCGCTCTCCGCTGATCGTACTCATCTGCGTCTACGCGATCGCCATACTCGGTTTCACACTCATTCCCGGCATGGATGACGAAGGCCAGCCATGGAGGATGGATTTTTTTCACGCCTTCTATTTTGTCAGTTTCATGGGCTCCACCATCGGTTTTGGTGAGATCCCCTATCCCTTCACCGATGGTCAGCGAATGTGGACCACGATGATGATTTATAGCTCGGTCATCTCCTGGCTCTACGCCATTGGTTCACTACTCGCGGTGGTACAGGACCCGGCCTTTCGTACCCTGAATCGACAAAACTCCTTTCGCCGCTCTATTTCACGGATCAATTCACCGTTCTATCTGATTTGTGGTTACGGCGAAACCAGTAGCCTGTTGATTCGCGCACTCACTGAAGCGGGCATCCGCTCGGTGGTGATTGACGCCGATCAAAACCGGCTCAACACACTTGAACTTGAAGACTACCCGATGCCGGTACCTGGACTATGTGCCGATGTTTCTCAGCCTGAAATCTTAATGCTTGGAGGACTGACACAGAAAAACTGTATCGGCTGCGTTGCGCTGACGGACCGGGACCCGATCAACCTGAAAGTGGCGCTCACCAGCAAGCTGCTCAATCCATCAATCCAGGTAATTGCGCGCGCAGAGACACAGGATGCTGAACTCAACATCGCCTCCTTTGGTACCGACGAGATCATCAACCCTTTCACCACCTTTGCTGGACGCCTGGCGCTAGCGCTCCATTCGCCATCGATGTTTATGCTCTTTGAATGGATGACGGCTGTGCCTCATGAACCACTATGCAAACCGGTCTATCCACCCAGAGGCACCTGGATTCTCTGCGGCTATGGACGTTTCGGAAAAGCGGTGCATGAAAGGCTCAAAGCTGAAGGCGTCTCCGCAACGATTATTGAAGAGAAACCAGAACTGACAGAAGCACCTAAAGGGACCGTGGTCGGGCGCGGTACCGAAGCGCCCACCTTACTGGAAGCGGACATATGCAATGCTGTTGGTATCGTCGCCGGCACTGATGACGACAGCAACAACCTCTCAATCATTATGACCGCACGCGAACTCAACCCGCATCTTTTTATGGTCGCACGAAAAAATCATCGCGCTAATGCCCCCATTTTCCAGGCCGCAAAGACAGACCTGACCATGCAGCGCGGCAGTGTGATCGCGCATAAAATCTTTGCATTGATCACCACGCCGCTACTGGCTGAATTTCTACGACTAGCGATTACCCATAACAACGCCTGGGCGGAAAAAGTAATCGAACGCGTGAGCGCAATCGCAGATAATGAAGCACCACAAATCTGGACCGTCAACATTAATACCGAAAATGCGCCTGCCCTGATCGATGCTTTATCCAACAAGCAACGCCCGCGCCTGAAACAGCTTTATGCCCACCCCAGAAAACGCGATGAAACGCTACCGATATTCGCGCTACTACTAAAGCGTAATAACTCTGAAATGCTACTCCCGGACGGCGATACCCCGCTAAAAGCAGGCGACCAGCTGCTACTCTGCGGCAAACATGGCATCAGCAATCAGATGGAATGGGTGTTAAAAAACAGCAACGTCTTTCACTACATCCGTACAGGCGACGTACTCCCACAGGGCTGGCTCTGGCGGAAATTTGTATCGTCAAAACAGGGCAAACAGAAGTAAATAGTCACTCGATACACCCGCTAGCTCGCCTTAGCTGGCTCACCCCTGCGCCTTGATACTCGCTTCCATATTACGTGCGGCCTGCTGATGCCCAGGATTGATTGAGAGTGCCTGCTGATAATTTAAAATAGCCTCATCAAACTTTCTCAACCCATAATGACAATTAGCAAGATTGAAATAGGATTCCGCAGTCGGCATCAACTCAATCGCCTGACGAAAGTTTTTGGCAGCCTGCTTAAAGCTTTGCGTACCGTAGAGTGCAACACCGAGGTTATTGTAAGCACCCACCAGTTGAGGATTGATTTTGAGTGCCTGATAGTAGAGGTCAATCGCCTCTCTAATCCGCCCACGCTGCGCCTGAATCACACCCAATAAGTGCAACGCATCTGCATCATGTGGATTCACCTTCAGGATAGATCGATAGCCCGCTTCAGCCGCATCCAACTCGCCCTGCTGATGAAATGCAATCGCATCCTGCAGCATCTTTTTCTGCTCCACTAAATCTAGCGGGGCATCATTGTTACCTGCCTGAGACTGACACCACTGCGCCCATAGCTCAGTGAATGATTCCTCAAGGTCACTACAAAATCGCTTGCCATCAAAAAGCAGTGATGAATCACGTTGAGCAATAAGCCTGTCACGCAACGGTTGAAGTAATGCAGGTGAATTGGCAAACTCAATCGCCATCCGTTCATATTCCGCTAAGGTATCCACCACTAGCTCTGGCACTCCAGCGGCACTCACCAGTCCGCCCCCCATACGGGCAACAAAGCTTTCCCCCTGACAGGTGAGCATCGGCAGGCCAACCCAGAGGGCGTCACATGCCGTCGCTCCGGCGTTGTAAATCGGCGTATCTAAAAATAGATCTGCCAGACGCAATCGTGCCAGATGCTTTTCAGACACAATACGTGGCGCAAATATTAAGCGCTCAGGATTAACCCCGCGTAACTCAGCCTCGCGACGAAGATTGTTTTGCACAACCTCCCCTTCTTCCACCAGCCATAGCACACTATCCGGCACAGTCGTCAGACAGCGCATCCAGAGATCAAAAACCTTCGGTGTAATTTTGTAGCTATTATTAAAACAGCAATAGACAAAGGCATCGTCAGGCAATCCCGCCTCTGGTCGCGTCATGGTTTCGCTTGCGATAACTCGCTGGCTATCGTGCACCATATAGCAAGGCAGCTGCAGTAGTTTCTCTGTAAAAAAGGGTTGCATCTCATCCGGCACCGTCACTTCATCAACCAGCACATAGTCGATAAAACTAGCCCCCATCGAACCGATATAACCAAGGTAGTGCATTTGAATCGGTGCCGGACGCATTGCCATAATACGCGTTCGCGCCCCTTTGCTATGGCCATTCAGGTCAACCAGAATAGCAATCTCTTTTTGTTGAATAAGCGTCGCGATGTCGCCATCACTCAGATCGCCAACCGGCATAAAATGGTCAACCGCCTTCACCAGGCGCTGGCTTAGTTCACCGTTATCTTTAGGCCCGAGCGAGAATGCAAAGATCTCAAACTTGTCACGATCATGACGCTCAAACAGTTCAACGATCAACTGCGAAACCACATGCTGGCGAAGGTCACTAGAGATGTAACCGATTTTAATCCGCCCACCATCTGTCATCGGCATGCTGTTAAGACGTGGTGTACTCAGTGGAATAGTGTCGTCTACATAGTGTCGGGCGCACTGCAATTGAATATCAGGATCGTCACACCACGACAGTAGATTGAACGGCATCAAGTGACTGCCTGCTGTTTGAGCCCGCGTTACCATTTCACGCTCAAACTCATCATACCGAGACCAGTCACATACATTACGAGAGGTTAGACACAAATTATAAAATGCATCTTGATGTTGCGGTGCCAATTCCAATGTACGGTTAAAGCATGCTATCGCCTGCTCCTGAAGATTCAGCTGCCGATACGTGTTGCCAAGATTGTAATGAGCATCTGTATTATCCGGGGAGATTTCCACCGCTTTTTGATAATGCTCAGCTGACGCCTGATACTTACCAGTGCGATAATACGCGCCACCAAGATTGATGTGCGTACCGGGATCATGCGGGTTAATCGCTAGCGCGTTTTCAAAACTGGCAATAGCCAACCAGAATTCGCCCTGATAAACCAAAGCGATACCGCGATTGTTATAGGCACTCAGCGAGCCTGGATCAGACGCTAGCGCGAGGTCATATAGACTTACAAGTTCGGCATACTGCTCATTTTGAGTGTAGATCAGGCCAATTAAATGAAGTGCCTCTTCATTTACAGGGTCATGCCCCAGGATTGCCTGGTAAATAGTTTCGGCACGACGGAAATCGTTTTGCCGATGGCATTCACGCCCCTGTTCCAGTAGATGGGAAACTTCCGCAGCGTTTGAAGCGGGGCTGTTCTTTTTATTGCGTACTTTTGATGTCTTCTTTCGATTAGCTTTCCTTACCACGAAATCAACCTCTAGCATAAAAATGTAAGCGCATCATTCTAGCAGCTGCCTGGCACATTGAAAAACAGCACCGACAATCAAAAATTCAGTTTTCTGGCTGCGCTTTATGTGACTCATCTCATACTTTACGTATAAAATTAACGAAAGGTTAGCCGCTATAAGCTAATATACGACAGTAAACTGATACTAGAAAAAACGCCACCTGAGCTCTAATGGATGCGCCGCAGGAACCACTGGGGATAATTTTCATGCCATACAAAAAGCTCTGCCACTTCTCTCTCGGCGCCATCATTGGCATCGCCTCATTTTCCGCTAATGCGGTTGAATTTGTCGTCAATACCCAGGCTGACACGATAGATATCACCAACGGTGATGGCCTATGCGCCACTACAGACAATAACTGTTCACTACGCGCGGCAATACAGGAAGCCAATGCCCTCGCGGGTGCCGATACCATTACCGTTTCACCTGGCATCTACAAACTCGCCATTACAGGAAATACCGAAGATAGCGCTGCAACAGGCGATCTCGACATTACCAGTGTAATCACCATCAACGGCGCTGGCGCTGATCAGGTCTTCATCGACGCTATGGGTATCGATCGTGTATTCGACATCATCTACAATAACAGCCTATCGATCCTTGGTGATGCAACAATCAACGGGGTCACTATTCGTAACGGCATCACCGCAAATTCAGGATTCGGTGGCGGCATCAGGAGTCGAGGCGTATTAGTACTCAATGACAGCAATGTTGATCGCAACAACTCAATACCAGGTGGCGCAGGTATTCACGCCGCTTTTTACGGCTACCCAATCAGCGGACGCCTTGAAATCAACCGCAGCGTCATTAGTAACAACAGCACACCAAGCAATGGTGGTGGTCTCTACATCGAAAACATACCGGCAGTGATTCGTGATAGCGTCATCCGCGATAACTGGAACGCATTCGGCTCTATACCAATGCAGGGTGGCGGTATCTACCATACATCAAGCAACTTTCCGCCCGTCTCTCTCGCTATCTATAACAGTTCGCTTTATCACAATACCGCTACTAATAAAGGCGGCGCGCTCTATAGCCTGGGCGGCAGCGTGATCACGATCGAAAACAGTACCATTAGCGGTAACGCTGCCAGCTCAACATTGAACGGTGAAGGCTATGGCGGTGGCGCTTTCTTCTTTGGCGACATGAGCAATCCAGCAAATGTGACACTCACCAATGTGACGATCGCAAACAATAGTGCTGGGAATGGCGGTGGCGGCATTTACCTTGAAGACTCCAACGCCGCTGGTGGCGCTGCCGTCACCTTAATCGATGCCCTCTTCTCAGCCAACATCAATGGTGATTGCCTTGATGCTGATGCCGGCAATTTTAGTGTGATCAACGAGGCCGGCACCAGTCTGGATAGCGACGGTAGCTGTGGCGTAACCCTTTCCGCTATAGAACCACAACTTGAAGTATTAAACGACAATGGCGGCCCCGGATTAACCCATGCATTAACAAACAGCAGTCCTGCGATCAACAGTGCGAGCGCATGCCTGGCTAATGACCAGCGTTCATTCAGCCGCCCGACAAGTAGCTGCGACATTGGAGCCTATGAGCTCGAGGGGAATGCGCCCAGCCCTTTAGTTACCACGCCACCCGCCAATACAGGTGTTTCTACAGATACATCCGGCAACAATACACCCGTCGCATTTGACCTGCCCGCGGCGGTAATCGCCGGTAGTGCGGTCACTAGCATCATGAATGCGTACGATATCGATGGCGATCCACTCTATTATGAATTTCCACTCGCGCTACCCACACAAGGCACAGTTGGCCGTGTGGTTCCAGGCTCCATCAATGACATTGCACAGGCTTTCACCTATACCGCTTCAGCTTCCGCCTCTGGAACAGACTCATTTACCTATCGAGCCTGCGACGCCTATGGTGCTTGCTCGTCACCGGCCACAATCCATATCACCATCAATGCAAGTACCGCCGCTCGTGAGATCACTGTTAATGTCACCCAGGGCACCGGTAATGTTAACGACCTGTCAGTCGCCTCGGAAGCCGCTTTAAATTTAGTCGCTCCGGATATTGATTATACCTATCCGCTCGGCGGCTTTTTCTTTACGGTAGACAGCATTCCAACCGATAGTAACGGCACCGCCACAACGGTCGCTGTCACCATTCAGCTACCACTCAGTGCAAACCTGCCAGACAATGCCGAAGTGCGCAAACTAGATAGCAGTGGCGTATGGCGAACGCTTAGCAGCACGCCGAACGCACTGCTTTCAACTGCGCTAATCGACAGCACCGCGAGAACCATTACACTGACATTAGTCGATAACGATATTTATGACCTCGATCCAACGATCGGCGTGGTTGATGATCCGGTTGCGATCGGTATTCCAGTCGCCGCGCAGCAAAACAGCACCGCATCACCTGACAGTACGACGGTCGCCTCAACAACGAGTGGTGGTGGCAGCGGCTATTGGGGAATCGGTTTGATACTACTCCTTGGGATAGTTATCCGTCGCAATACAAGCCAGGTCATTCAATAAACTCGATTTCCACTAATGACAAGCAGCTTCACCACATAACAACACCCACCCCCACCGTTAGCGCAAACATAACGGCTATAACCTCATTACTTTCGAACATCCCAATCGATGCTATATTCGATCATACCGGCCTTACTATCCGCCATCACGTTTAAAGCTGTTTTCGCATATAATCAATATTTATGGCATACCTCAATCACTCTGATTTTCGCTTCCCCTGGCGCGAAGGCAATGAATTCAAATTACTGCTCGATGGCGACCAGTTTTTTCCCGTGATGTTAGCGGCCATCAATCGTGCCAATCGTTACATTGCACTGAATATGTATTTGATGAGTTCTGGCTGTGTTGCCGATCGCTTTATTAACGCCTTTCTACAGGCCGCACAGCGCGGCTGCGCCGTCTATATCATTCTTGATGGCTACGGCACTAGCAACCTCACCAGGCAAGACAGAGAGCGGCTCAACCACGACAACATTCATCTATCCATTTACAACCCCATTCGTTACGGCCGCTGGTTTAACAACCTCTTCCGTGACCACCGAAAGCTCCTGCTACTAGATGGCAGTCTCGCGTACGTGGGGGGCGTTGGCATTACTGATGACTTTGACCCTGTTGATAATCAGGCACTTCGCTGGCGCGAGACAGTCGTCGAGATCAAAGGGCCCTGCGTGGATGACTGGCGCAGCCTGTTTGTTGAAAGCTGGCCTATCAACGGCATGACGCCCATTATGCCCTCAAGTGCCACACTCTATTCTGACAATGAGTCAGGCAGTGATCTGGACACCAGACAAATAGGCCGTGTCGCACGCTCGCAGGCCACCTCACGGCAGGAGATCCGTCGTTCCGTTAATCGCCATATACATGGTGCCGAGCACCGCATATGGATTGCCACCGCCTACTTTGTCCCCTCATGGCGAATGCAGCGTGCACTCCGCAAAGCAGCCCAGCGTGGTGTTGATGTGCGTTTACTGTTACCCGGTGAACATACCGACCATCCCGCCATTCGTCATGCAGGACGGCGTTTCTACAACAAGCTACTCATCAGTGGCGTACGTATCTTTGAATACCAACCACGTTTTTCTCATAGCAAGATCATGTTGTGTGACCAGTGGAGCACCATCGGTTCCAGTAATTTTGATCGCTGGAATCTGGTATGGAACCTTGAAGCAAACCAGGAGATAGATGATCAGGGCTTTGCGCGCTCGGTAAAAAAACTCTTCAACGATGATTTCAAACATTGCGCAGAGATCGAACTAAAGGCATGGAGCGAACGAGCGTGGCACCGGCGTTGCCTTGAATGGTATTGGGGCTGGATCGATGCGCTTCTTTATCGTTTCAGTATGCATTGGCGAAGACGAAACCGCGCCCGACATCGAGCCGAGCAACGCAAAAAAAAATCATAGGCACTACAGCTTAATAGGGGCGTTTACGAATATTCCAGCGGTAAAGTAAACGCGAAAAGAGCGCCCCCAGAATGATAAATAAAATGACCAGCGCTAAAATAGCTACCCACGTCAACCCTAATGCTGACTGCAACATGATCAGTGGCAACAGTGATTCTGGTATTTGATCCAGCCCTGGTGCGCGGTCACTCGGCTCGATCCCACAACGCCGTTTAATAAAACTGGAGATCAAATCCCCCAGCATTGCAAACATCGCAAACTGCACACCAACCATGAAGGACAATCCCAGAACCATTGCCACTAACGGCGTCAATAACAGCGCAGCTATCACACCTCGCCAGCTCTTACTTCGCCCCAACAATGGCTGGCCATCAGGGAGAAGCCAGCCGCGATCAATGGGGGGCGAAAAACGACCAGCCAGTAATAGACGCGCAAAGATCGGCGCGCCATTCGCAACAAATAACAGTAGCAGTGCTTGCGCAAACATCATAATATGATCTTGATGACTGTCAATTTCCACTTGTAATCCCAACGATGGGAGTAAGCTTATCATGACAACCACTATCCCCAGCTATCAACAGATTGTCGTTGCAGTCGACTTTTCTGAATCATCAAAAATAGTTGCCGCTCGCGCACTCGATATCGCGCAAAAAAGTGGTGCAGAAATCACCCTCATTCATGCCGTAGAGTATCTCTCACCGCTCTCCTTTGGTGATGACTTAATCCCCTCCCCAGACTGGCTACTGGTTGAAGACGATCTCATAAAACAGGGCGAGAAATCATTGCAGGCATTTGCAAAAGAGATGGGGATGGATGAGGTAATAAAACAGGTACCGAGCGGCCCTCCCTGTTATGAGATCGTCGCTGCGGCAAAAGAAAAAAATGCAGACTTAATCGTTGTTGGCGCTCACGGCCGACGAGGACTCCAGCGGTTGCTCGGCTCAACAGCCAACAGCGTAATTAATCACGCCGAGTGTGATGTGCTTGCCGTCAGGTTTCAGCAGTAACCATTATCGTACAACATGCGCTCAGCTTTTAGCTGGGCCTAGCCCCATGCTGCGCGCACGCTCGACCACTGATAACACAGCTTCAGCGGCATTTTCACTGGCATTTTGCCTAAGTTCGTGATGAACCACTGAAAACTGCTGCTGTAGGTCTGCCACTTTTTCAGGATCATCCAGATAAGCCAACACCGCGCTGCAAAGACTCTCCGGCGTCACATCATCCTGAATGATCTCAGGAATGACGCGCTTTCCTAACAACAGATTGGGTAGCGAATAATTGTCGACTTTCAACAACTGCATCGCCAGCCAATATGAGAACGGCTTCAGGCGATAGGCGACCACCATCGGTTTTTTCAACAACATCCCTTCCAGCGTCGCCGTACCGCTGGCCAGCAATACCACATCGGCAGCCGCCATTGCATCACGCGACTGGCCATCAATGACCGTGATCGGTAAATGCGGCGCGTGTGCCTGCAAAGCCTGCTCAAATATCTCACGTGTTTCACTATTAGCAAAAGGCGCCACAAAGTGGAGGCCTGGACGCTGTTCTATGCACTGCGCTGCAGCCTTAACAAAGTAATCAGAGAGGCGGGATACTTCTCCCATTCGACTCCCGGGTAACAGCGCGATAATCTGCTTATCCAGCGGCAGCCCCAATGCACGACGTGCGGCCATAGCATCAGATTCCAGTGGAATCATATCTGCCAGCGGGTGACCAACGAACTTCACCGGCACATGATGTTCTTCGTAGAATTTAGCCTCAAATGGAAACAACGTAATCATCAAATCAATCGCGCGTGCAATCTTTGGCAGACGATACTGACGCCACGCCCATACCGAAGGGCTGACATAATGCACGGTTGGAATATTCTGATTTCGCAGCCGTGTCTCAAGTCCGATATTAAAATCAGGCGCATCAATACCGATAAAAACATCGGGCGGATCGTTAATCAGTTTTCGTGCAAGTCCCGCTCGAATCGAACGCAGTTCCATGTATTTCCCAATCCCGATCAGCCCCATCACGGCAAGTTTCTCGGATGGATAAAGCGCATCGCACCCCTGCTCAATCATCTTCGGACCAGCGACCCCTTCAAAGCGAGCCTCAGGTACCCGTGCTTTTATCGCCTGTATCAGCTCAGCACCAAGCAGGTCTCCTGATGCTTCTCCTGCAACAATCCCTATACGCACGTTGGTAATCTCTTAGATATGAAAAGCGTGATTAACGAACAATACCCCGTTGTGACTTTTCAATAAAGTCAGCCAACAGAGCAATTTCGTCAGAAGCTGGATTAAGCGCTCGCATCTGCTTAGATGCCTGCTCAATCGAGATACCTGCCTTATAGATTAATTTATAAGCTCGACGTAGGTCGCGAATTGTTTCACTACTAAAATCACGTCGCTTTAAGCCTTCTACATTCAGCCCAAAAGGCTTTGCCATATGACCCGACACCAGCACATAAGGCGGAACATCCTTCGGTAAGACACTGCCCATTGCGGTAAATGCATGCGGGCCGATCACACAGAACTGATGTACCAGGGTGTAACCACCCAGAATCGCAAAATCCTCAACGGTAACGTGGCCCGCCAGCGCGACATTATTTGCCAAAATCGTATTGTCTTTAACAATGCAATCATGGGCAATATGGACATACGCCATAATCAGGTTACCGTTTCCGATTGAGGTCACACCGCGATCTTGTATGGTGCCGCGATTCAGCGTACAGCCTTCACGAATCACATTGTTATCGCCAATCTCAAGGCGGGTTGCCTCACCGTTATATTTCTTATCCTGCGGGGCCTCACCAACAGAGGCAAACTGGAAAATTTGGTTATTTTGACCAATCGTAGTCGGCCCCTTCACTACCACATGAGAGCCAATGACGCTTCCACTACCGATCTCGACATCCGGTCCAATCACCGAAAAAGGCCCCACCGTCACGTCGTCAGCGACGCGTGCAGCAGGGTCAATAATTGCAGAACTATGAATCATAAACTTTCTTTTTTGCACATGGTTTTATTATACAGACTGCACGGAACAGATAATCTCTGCGCTAGCCACCACATTATCACCAACTAACGCCTTGGCATCAAATTTCCAGATGCTGCGCTTGTTACGTATAAGATCTGTTTTCAATATCATTTGGTCGCCCGGTTCAACCGGCTGTTTAAAACGTGCGTTATCGATACCCACCAGATAATAGAGGGTCTCGCCTGTCGGCGCATCACTCATACTCTTTGCGGTAAGAATACCTGTCGCCTGCGCCAATGCCTCGAGAATCAACACCCCCGGCATCACCGGTTTAATCGGGAAATGGCCTGGAAAAAAAGGCTCATTGATGGTCACGTTTTTCAATGCCGTCAAGGTTTCACCTGGCACACAGGAAACCACCTTATCGACCAGCAAAAATGGGTAACGATGTGGCAGGTGTTTCATGACCTGATGGATATCCATCGCGCCCACTTCGATCTGCCCTTCTTTCTCCTGCGTCATCTCTTCTACTCTACCTTTTGCCATCAGACATCATTAGATAATTTGCGAACCATTTTCTCAAGCGCTTTGATACGTCGCGCCATCTCGTCGAGCTGTTTCATCCGCACAAAATTCTTGCGCCAGCGCGCGTTTGATTCAACGGGTGTGCCGGACGAATAAAAACCAGCCTTCTCAATCGATTGGCTGACAAACGTTTTAGCACTGATTTGCACACCATCCGCAATCGTCAGATGCCCCACAATGCCCACGTGGCCACCAATCATACAACGCTTTCCGATGTGCGTACTTCCAGCCACCCCAGTACAACCCGCAATCGCCGTGTACTCACCGATGTGAACATTGTGAGCGATCTGGATCTGGTTATCCAGTATTACCCCAGTTTCGATAATCGTATCACTCAACGCTCCACGATCAATCGTTGTATTGGCCCCCACCTCCACATCATCACCCAGCCTCACCCCGCCTACCTGGGGAATTTTGACCCAGCATCCCTGATCATTCGCGTAACCAAAGCCATCGCTACCGATCACAGCGCCGGGTTGAATCACACAGCGATCGCCCAATGATGCGTGGCCATGAATCATCACATTCGCCAGTAAACGGCAGTCGCGACCAACCGCAATATCACGGTCAAGGATACAACCTGAGCCAATCTGAGTATTTGCAGCAATCGTGACACCAGGCCCAATCACACAGTGGGCACCGATCCACGCAGAGCGATCAACCTGCGCGGTAGCGTCCACTATTGCCGCGGGGTGCACCCCACCCTCATGAGAGACCTCAGGATAAAGCAGCTGCGCAGCCCGCGCATACATCAGATAAGGGTCTTTTGCGATCAGGGCATTCACCGGGCAGGCGGCACGGTCACGTTCCGCGACAATGACTACCGATGCCTGCGTTGTATCCAGATCAGCTCGGTATTTTGAACTGGCTAAAAAGCTCAGCTCACCCACAGTGGCGTCCGCTAACGTAGCCACGCCGGAAATCAGGCAAGCAGCATCGCCGTCGAATTCACACTCCAGGCGTGATGCCAATTGCTCCAGCGTTAATCCCAAGTAACGACGTCCTTTTACAGGCTTATTTAGAAAGCGTTTTTAATCTAGCCAGTACTTTTGAGGTAATCTCAAGCTCAGGGTTTGCAAACGCAATCCCTTCAAAAAAGATCAAATCAAACCCTTCTTCTCTACCAATTTTGTCGATAACTTGTTTGATAAATTCTTGCACCTTGGCGATCTCTTCATTACGACGACGATTAAGGTCTTCACGAAACTCTTCCTGAGAGCGGCGCATATCGCGTGAAATATCTAACAGTTCATTATCAATTTTTTTGCGCTCACTTTCACTCATCACCATACCGTCAAGTCTTAGACGACCTTCCAGTGCTTTAGCCTTATCCTGCCCAGCCAACAATTCCTTTTCACGCGTTGAAAACTCCTCACGCAGCATCACCTCCGACTGCCCAGCCTGTGGTGCCTCTTGAAACAGTTTCACCGCATCAACATAACCCAATTTAAGGTCTGCCGCCGCAACAGGTAATGACAAAAACAGCGGTATGACACCGACCATAATTATTTTGATTATTTTATTCAAACCTTCACTCCAACTTTCAATCATCTAGAAGAAAAAAGATCCTAACGTAAACTGGAAACGCTCAAGCTCATCACCCTCTTTATCATTCAGAGGGAATGCGTAACTAAATGTCAGCGGTGCAATAGGTGACATCCAGATCAGGGCAATCCCTGTCGATGTTCTCAATTCCGCCGAATCATAGTCATTGCTAGTAGTGAATACATTACCAATATCATAGAAGCCACTCAAGCGCAGAGAACGATTATCCTCATCCACAAACGGCATCGGCACAATCAGCTCAAGATTCCCCACCACTTTCAGCGAGCCGCCCTGAGAGGCGTTATTTTCCTGCGGCCCCAATGAGTTACCCTCATAACCACGTACTGAACTACTACCTCCGGCATAGTAATGCTCAAAAAATGGCAGGCGAGTGGTATCCGAGTAACTATCACCATACCCTACCGACCCTTTTACCAACAGCGTAAAACGTTTGGTAATTGGCTGAAATTTCATCGCGCGCGCATCAACCTTATAATACTCCAGGCCGCTACCCGGCAATGCGATGGTATTACTCAGGCTCACCAATAGGCCATCATTAGCAAAGATAGTGCGGTTACGGGTGTCATGGGACCAGCCGATTGTTAATTTATAAATATCAAACTCATCAGAGTTTGCACCGATAAAATCAAGCACGGACTGCGGTGTTAACACCGAGGTATGAATCTCAGTGTTTTCATAGGCGAGCCCTAATGATGCCCGGTTAAACTCACTCAACGGGAAACCATAATTAACGCCGATGCCGTATTGGTCCGAAGTATATGAGGCAATATTCGCCTCAGCCGCATCAGTCTCTCTAAAAGAGAGATTAAAACCACGACTGACTCCGTTCACCGTATAGTACGGATTATTGTATGAAAAACTATAGACCGTATTCACATCACTGTTATTGATATTCGCGGTGATGCGCTTACCACTACCCATAAAATTATCCTGACTAATGCTGGCATTAATCAACATCCCCTGGGTTTGAGAAAAACCAATACCCGCAGTCAGTGAGCCTGATGCACGCTCATCTAAAGAAAGTGCCACATCGACCTGATCCTCGACACCTGCCACTGACGGCGTTTCAACATTAATATTTTCAAAAAAGCCAAGACGCTGCACACGCACACGGGAACGATCTATCTGTGCTGTTGAAATCCAGCCACCTTCCATCTGACGGAACTCACGTCGAACCACCTCATCTTTGGTGCCCTTGTTACCACTAATATTAATTCGGCGCACATAGACACGACGCCCCGGGTCAACAAAGAAGGTTAAAGAAATCAGGCGATTTTCCTTATCCACTTCAGGGATCGCATTAATATTGGCGAAGGCAAACCCCTCTTCACCAAGGCGACTGTTTAATGCCTCGGTACTCGCCGTTACCTTACTTCTAGAGAAAACATCACCCGCTGCAAACGACACCAGCGGCATCAATTCTGCTTCGGTCAAAATCAGGTCACCCGCCAACTTGATCTCTTTAATCGAGTACTGATACTCCTCTGAGACATTGATCGAGATAAACATATCCTGCTTATCAGGTGATAGTGTGACCTGTGTCGAGTCGATATTAAAGTTGATGTAACCACGATCAAGGTAGTACGAACGCAATGACTCTAAATCCGCACCCAGTTTAAAACGCGAGTATTGCTCTCCACCTGAAAATACACCCGGCGAGTCGAGTTGAAACTTATTGCGCAAAACACTATCAGGATAGGCCTGATTACCCACCATATTGATCTGCTTGATGGTCGCCGCATCACCTTCGTTGATATCGATATCGATCTCAACCCGCCCATCATCAAGCGTCACCACCTCTGACTCAATCTTGACCCCGTACTGGCCCTGATTGATATATTGGCGTTCGAGCTCACGCACCACTTTATCAAGCGCCGATCGATCAAACACGCGGCCACTGGCCAGGCCAATTTGCTCCAGCGCACTGTTTAACGCCTCGGTCTCAATATCTTCATTACCAGAAATATCAATGCTCGCAATCGCCGGTCGTTCAAGCACCACCACAACCAGTACGTCGCCACGCGAAGCAACACTCACATCGTCAAAAAAGCCTGTTTTAAAAAGCGCTTTAATCACGTTATCCGCGCGCGCCTCATCCAGCTGCTCGCCGACACTCAACGGTAGATAATTAAGGACTGTCCCGAGTGAGATTCGCTCAAGGCCACGCACCTCAACATCCTGCACCGTAAAGGGTGAAAAAGCCCATGCCGATGCTGCACCGAAACTACTGATCAACAGCAGTGCACCGACACGCAACATCAACTTCATTTGTGCTAACCGCAAACCAGTCACCCGCTAACCCACTAAACGATCAATGTCGTTATAAAATGCCACAATCATCACCAGCGCCAGCAATGCAATGCCGACCCGCTGCCCCACCATCTGCGCCTCTTCAGAAACAGCACTGCCTTTGATCCACTCAATCAGATAATAGAACAGGTGACCGCCATCAAGCATCGGAATCGGTAGTAAATTTAAGACCCCAAGACTGATACTGATCAGTGCCAGAAAGCCTGCAAACGCAACAAAACCCATCCCAGCAGAGGAGCCAGCATACTGCGCGATGCTAATCGGGCCACTAAGATTATCAACCGAGACATTCCCGACGACCATATTACCCAGCATTCTCAGCGTCAGCAGTGACATGTCCCAGGTTTTAATCACAGCGGCATTGAGCGCGGCAAAAAAGGAATACTGTTCCACCGCGTTAAATTCTTCAAACAATTCTTTTGGGTAATTGACCGTGGCACCGATGCGCCCAATCTCACCCTCTTTGGTCGCTAACCGTGCTGGGCGTAGATCAACCATCATCACACGTCCATCACGCTCCAGCTCAACCTGCAGCGTGTTTTCTGGATTCTTTCTCACGATATGAACCCATTTTTCCCAGTCACCGACCGCTTCACCATCGACGGTCAATAAAAGATCACCACTAATGATGCCCGCTTTATCCGCCGAGGCGCCCGGTGTTACCTCACCAATGCGTGCCGGAATCTGCGGTCTCATAATATTGATACCGATACTCTCAAGCAAATTTTTACGTTCCAGTTCAAGATCGGGCATAGAAAAATCCAGCACACGCGTTTTACTAATCATCCCCTCTTCAAGCACTCTCACTTCAAGTGGCTCGTCATCAAGACTATGGTCCAGCAGTGCCATTGCCGCCGTTCCCCATGTGACTGTTTTTGTGTCGCCCACATGGGTAATCACATCGCCACGCTGAAAACCGCCCGCCGCTGCAATACTCGCCTCATTGATATCGCCCACAATCGGCTTCACGCCACTCACACCCATCATCAAAATTAACCAGTAAATAGCGATCGCCAATATAAAGTTAAAGATAGGCCCAGCCGCCACAATTGCAGTACGACTCGCCAGTGATTTGCGATTAAAGGCAAGGTGAACTTCAGCAGGATCAACATTACCCTCACGCTCATCCAGCATCTGCACATAACCACCCAGTGGCAACATCGCAATCACATATTCTGTTTCATCATTCGGACGACGCCAGCTAAATAGCGGCTTACCAAAACCGACCGAGAAGCGAATCACCTTGACACCCGCCTTACGCGCCACCCAGAAGTGACCAAACTCATGCACCGTGATCAGCACACCGATGGCGATGATGAAAAAGAATACGGACGATAAAACGGAACCCATCATTTTGCTGTCAACCTGTCGATATGTTGTTGCGCCACTTCACGAGCAGCGGCATCGGCCTGCAATACAATATCGAGACTAGACGCAGTTTGCGCACTCACATCAGACATCGTCGCCTCAATCACGCGGCTAATATCCATAAAACCAAGCGTCTCTGCAAGAAATGCCTCAACTGCCACTTCATTCGCCGCATTTAGGATTGCAGCAGCCGTACCGCCTTGCTCAGCCACCGTACGCGCCAGGCGCAGACAGGGAAAGCGCGCATCATCCGGGCGCTCAAAATCGAGTCGTGCCACATCAAACAGGTTAAGACGTTTAACCCCTGATGACATCCGTTGTGGCCACGCCATTGAATGGGCAATGGGAATCCGCATATCAGGACTGCCCATCTGCGCCAATACTGACCCGTCAATATACTCAACCATTGAGTGAATAATACTTTGCGGGTGCACCACAATCTGAATTTTTTCAGGCGGCGCAGCAAAGAGCCAGCACGCTTCGATTAACTCCAGCCCTTTATTCATCATCGTCGCGGAATCAACTGAGATCTTACGCCCCATCACCCAGTTTGGATGGGCACAGGCCTGATCCGGCGTCACATTAACTAATTCGGCAGGATCAACCGCACGAAACGGGCCACCGGAACCGGTCAACAAAATCTGCTCAATGCCGCCATTTTCAAGGCCATTAAAGCGTTCAGGCATGCATTGAAAGATCGCATTGTGCTCACTATCGATCGGCAGCAACTCTGCACCGTGCTCGCGTACCGCATCCATAAAGAGCTGACCGGACATCACCAGCGCCTCTTTATTAGCGAGTAGTACCCGCTTACCGGCACGTGCCGCCGCCAGCGTGGGTAACAGACCAGCCGCCCCGACAATCGCTGCCATCACCTGATCACACTGAGGCAACGCAGCCACTTTTTCCAAACCTTCAACACCGGCAAGCACGTCAGTATCCATACCAGCTGCCTGAATTTTCTGCTGCAATTGTTCCGCCGCTGCCACATCCGTCATCACCGCATATTCAGGATGATGGGCGACACACTGTTCAAATAGACGATCAACATTACGATTAGCGGTTAACGCCACCACACGATACTGCTCAGGATGCTGTGCAATCACGTCCAGCGTACTGACACCGATCGAGCCGGTCGAACCGAGGACAGTGATACCGATCATGCGCGAATACCCAGCAGTGAAACGCCCAATGCAAAGATTGGTGCAGCCGCCGTTAGGCTATCGATGCGATCCAGAACCCCACCGTGCCCAGGCAACAACGTGCCACTATCTTTAACCCCAACACGACGTTTCATCAAGCTTTCCATCAAGTCACCGACAATCGAAAAGGCGACGGTAATCAGGGATAAAATCACTAAACCAAAGAGTGCTGCGCCACTCACATCGAGTAACACACCGCCCACTAGCGCCACCACTACCGTCATCGCCATCGCACCTGCGACACCTTCCCAACTTTTACCAGGGCTGACCTGCGGGGCAAGCTTGCGTTTACCAAAGGCACGCCCGGCAAAATAGGCACCGGTATCAGCTCCCCAGATCAGCACCATCATCAGCAACAACCAATAGGGTGAGATTGAGTGCAGTACCACCATCGCAATCCAGGTCGGCACTAACAGTACAACACCGATCGCAGGTAATGCAGAAAGTGAAAATTGTGTCATTTCGCCTTGTGCTTCGCATTGCAAAACATGTGCGCTATAGCGTTGCAGCAACCATACGGCATAGCACCACCACAGCGCCGAAATGGTAAGCAGCAGATAAAAGAGCATCGTGTGTTGACTTACCCAGGCGCTCAGCACCATCAGCAACCAGATCAAACCGATAAATTTATATTTTCCGATGACCGCAGGCTCGCCCATCAAGCGCATCCACTCGGTCGCGCCGACGGTGATCATTGCGGCAAACAGTAATGAGATATAAGTGGTCGGCAACGCAATCACGCACCACACAAATAGTGGTGCCAATATCAGCGCAGTGATGACTCGCTGCTTAAGCATTTTTACCCTGTTCCACCTGCTCACCGGTACGCCCAAATCGACGCTGACGTCGACTAAACGAATTCAATGCAACATCAAACGCATCGCCATCAAAATCAGGCCACAGGGTCTCGGTGAAATGCATCTCACAGTATGCAAGCTGCCATAAAAGAAAATTACTCACACGCTCTTCGCCACCCGTGCGGATAAAGAGGTCTGGCTCTGGCATACCATAAAGTGACAGATGGCGATCTAAGGCCGCTTCGTCGATCTGCGAAGGGTCAATCTTTCCCGCGGCCACCTCACTTGCCAGCGCACGCGTTGCCTGAACAATATCCCAGCGCCCGCCATAATTAGCGGCAACCACTAGTTTTAGGCCGGTATTGGTACTGGTCGTCTCTTCAGCCCTGACAATCTCTTGCTGTAACGCCTCAGGAAAAGCGCTGTGATCACCCACAACCTTCAGTACAACATTATTTTCGTTAAGACGCTTAACTTCTCGCTTTAATGCTGTCACAAAAAGTTCCAGCAGCAGATGCACCTCTTTTTCAGGACGACGCCAGTTTTCACTACTGAAGGCAAACAGAGTAAGGACTTCGATCTTTTTTTCAGCACAGTGACGCACCATTGCACGTACCGTTTCAACACCCGCTTTATGGCCAACAATACGCGGCATAAAACGTTTTTTTGCCCAGCGCCCATTGCCATCCATAATGATTGCAACGTGGCGCGGCATAGCGCCAGAATTTTCTGTTGTCGGAGCGTCTTCGGTTTTACTAACAGACATTATAGAGACAATCTAAACCTTATTGAGCGATGACATTTCAGTAATGAGTAAGTGGCTCCCGCTTTAACGCCACATGACTCCAGATCAAAATTCGATTAAAGCGAATCAGATCTCCATCAGGTCTTTTTCTTTTGCCGTCAGCAGTGTTTCCACCTCTGCAACAAAACGATCCGTCAGCTTCTGAATGCCCTCTTCCGCGCTGCGTTCTTCGTCCTCAGTGATCTCTTTCTCTTTCAGCAACTCTTTAAAATCACTGTTGGCATCACGACGAATATTGCGGATCGCAATACGACCATTCTCGGCTTCAGCACGTGCCACTTTAATCATATCCTTACGACGCTCTTCAGTGAGCGGCGGGATACTAATTCGAATCGTGGTGCCAGCAGTAGAGGGGTTCAAACCAAGGTCAGAACGCATAATCGCCTTTTCAATCACAGGCACCAGCTCTTTTTCCCACGGGCTAATCGTCAACGTACGCGCCTCAGCAACAGAGACATTGGCACACTGACTCAACGGTACATCATTACCGTAATATGAGACCTTAATATGGTCCAGCAGACTCGCATTGGCTCGCCCTGTTCGCATCTTGGCAAACGCAAGCACCAGTGATTCAATGCTTTTGCCCATACGGATCTCAGCATCTTTATTAATTTCATCGATCATGCATCATCTCCGTTATATACCAGCGTTCCTTCGGCTTCGCTCATCACAACATCTTTCAGCGCGCCTGGCTTAGTAATATCGAACACCCTTAATGGCATATTATTGTCACGACATAATACAATTGCAGTCGCATCCATCACCATCAGTTTACGATGTAGGACATCATCATAAGTCAGTTTATCGTAACGTACAGCATCCGGGTTTTTCATTGGGTCATCTGAGTAGATTCCATCGACCATCGTTGCTTTCAGTACTGCATCGGCATTCACTTCGATACCACGCAGACTGGCAGCAGAATCAGTGGTGAAAAATGGGTTGCCGGTACCGGCCGCAAAGATAACCACACGCCCCTTTTCCAGGTGGCGAATCGCTTTACGACGAATGTAATCTTCACAAATTTGATTAATTTTCACTGCAGACATCACCCGCGCATAAGCACCGTGATGTTCAAGGGCATCCTGCATCGCCAACGCGTTAATCACGGTCGACAACATTCCCATATGATCGGCAGTCACTCGATCCATACCACATGCGGCAAGGGTTGCGCCGCGAGAGATGTTGCCACCTCCCACGACCATTGCAACTTCTACCCCTAGTTTCACCAGCTCGCTGACATCCGTGGCGATACGATTCACCATCTCAGGCTCAATTCCATGATCCCCTTTCCCCATCAACGCCTCACCACTCATCTTGAGCAGAATGCGTTTATAGATAGGTTTGCCATTACTCATCGTGGCGTCAGCTGTCGATCCGTCTAGCGATGTCACTAATTTAGCTCCCTTTAACCTGCGCCATCACTTCTGCAGCAAAGTCTTCTTCTACTTTCTCAATCCCTTCACCCACTTCCAGACGATCAAAACGGACAACCTTCGCGCCGTTTTTCTCTAGTAGCTTACCAACGGTAGTATCGGGGTCTTTAACAAACGCCTGCCCTTCCAGGGTAATTTCAGCGAGGTATTTACGGATACGGCCTTCCACCATCTTCTCGATGATTTCAGCAGGCTTGCCACTTTCAGCCGCTTGCGCACTGAAGATCTCTTTCTCTTTTTGCAGCACGTCTGCAGAAACATCATCTGCAGAGATTGCCAACGGCTTGCTTGCCGCGATATGCATTGCAACATCTCTCGCCAGATCAGCATTGCCACCTTCCAACTCAACGATTACACCAATACGTACACCGTGCAAGTAACCACCGACAATGCCGGCATCGCTGTTGTAATTTGCAAAACGACGTACATTGATGTTTTCACCAATCGTGGCAATCAACGCCATACGTGTTTCATTCACAGTGCCTTCTGCGCCATTCATTGGACCCGCTAGCAGCGCATCAATATCAGCCGCTTTTGTCGCAACAACGGTATCTGCTACCTGATCTGCAAAGTTGATAAAACCATCGGCTTTAGCAACAAAATCGGTTTCGCTATTGATTTCAACAATCGCGCCGCTTTTGCCGTCTTCGCTTGCACGAAAAACAATGATGCCTTCCGCTGCAACACGGCCAGCCTTTTTGTCAGCCTTAGCCATGCCTGATTTACGCATTTGTTCGATCGCGGCATCAATATCACCACCCGTCTCGACCAGCATCTTTTTACATTCCATCATTCCAGAGCCGGTACGCTCGCGGAGCTCTTTAACCTGCGCAGCTGTAATTCCCATCGCTTAAACCTCGTATTCTCTAAATATTCTAAATTCGTTCAGACTTGAGCGTAGCACCGGGAACAGGCCCCGGTGCTACCGACAGACAATTACCTATGCAGTTGCCTCAGCAGGTGCGTCATCACCCGCACCTTCTACTGTCTTTTTTACAGCTGCCTCAGCAGGTGCATCATCACCCGCACCTTCCACTGTCTTTTTTACAGCTGCCTCAGCAGGTGCATCATCAGCCGCATCTTCTACTGTCTTTTTTGCTGCCTTGGTTGTCACGCTGGCAGTCTTTGCAGCACGCTTAGGCGCTTTTTCAACAGGCGCACTGTCGTCAACTTCAACCAGATCATCAGCTGCACCAGCACCAATTTGACCACTTGAGGCACGTCCGTCCAACGCTGCGTCAGCTGCGGCTTGAAGGTATAAGCCAATTGAACGAATCGCATCATCATTACCAGGAATGATGTAATCAAGCCCACCAGGGTTATTATTGGTATCAACAACACCCACCACTGGAATACCTAGCTTTTTTGCTTCGCTGACAGCAATTTTTTCGTAACCAACATCGATAACGAAGATCGCATCAGGCAGGCCGCCCATGTCTTTAATTCCGCCCAGATCACGCTCCAGTTTTTCCATTTCACGGCTCAGGCCCAGCGCTTCTTTTTTATTGATGCGCTCGTGCTTGCCTTCAGCAAACATCTGTTCCAGATCTTTCAGACGCTTGATTGACTGCTTCACTGTCTTAAAGTTGGTGAGCATACCGCCCATCCAGCGCTGGTTAACATAAGGCATACCACAACGTAGCGCCTGCTCTTTAACCACTTCACGTGCCGCACGCTTGGTGCCGACAAAAAGAATCTTGCCGCGATTTGCCGCAGTCTTACCCACAAAGTTCATTGCATCGTTGAACAGAGGCAGGGTCTTTTCAAGATTGATGATATGGATTTTGCTACGCGCACCAAAGATGAACGGCGCCATCTTAGGGTCCCAATAACGAGTCTGGTGGCCAAAATGGACACCGGCTTCCAGCATGTTGCGCATGGAAATATTTGGCATTTTAAACTTCTCCTGGTTAGGGTTAGGCCTCCATATACCCCATGTATCAACCCGACTCGCGGGCACCCAGAGACATGTGACGGTATATGTGAGTATTTAGTAAATTTACAGATTTTCTCGAAATCAGCTGCACTAGAGTCCACTCAAAAAACAAGGGAACCAACAGAACCAGACCTCGAAGTTTTTAACCTGCGCGCGCTTTATACCACAAAAGACAAAACACTACAATAAACAAGGACATCCGCGCGCCCTGAAAATGCCCTATTGGCCTTCTAGCGAGATTCAGGATAGTATTCTAAGCAACTCAATCTTAAGCAAAAAACACCAACATTTACGGGGCTTCCCTGAGATTTCGGCGTTTTAATCATTTTAGCCAGCAGGTAACCATGACCGTCCAGATCAAAACCGCCGAAGAAATCGAAAAAATGCGCGTCGCCGGGCGACTCGCCGCTGAGGTGCTCGAGATGATCGCCCCCTTTGTTCAGCCTGGTGTCACCACCGACGAACTCAATCAACGCTGCCACGAATATATCGTCAACGAACAACAGGCCATTCCAGCACCACTTAATTATCACGGTTTTCCCAAGTCGATCTGCACATCCGTCAATCACGTGGTCTGCCACGGCATCCCAAATAACAAGCCACTCAAAGATGGTGACATCGTCAATATCGATATTACGGTTATTAAAGACGATTATCACGGCGATACCAGCCAGATGTTTGGTGTCGGCGAGATCTCCGAAAAAGCCAAGCGGATCATACGCATCAGCCACGAGTGTCTGCTAAAAGGGATTGAGCTGGTTAAACCAGGCACTCGACTCGGTGACATCGGCTTCGCCATTCAACATCACGCAGAGACACTAAAATGCTCCGTGGTACGCGAATATTGTGGGCACGGCATCGGTCGTGGCTTTCACGAGCAGCCACAAGTACTACACTACGGAAAAAAAGGCTCCGGCATGCCACTCGAAAAGGGGATGACATTCACCATTGAGCCAATGGTTAACATCGGTAAACGTCATGTTAAGTTGCTGGATGATGAATGGACCGTCATCACCAAAGACCGCACCCTCACCGCACAATGGGAGCACACCATTCTCGTCACTGATGATGGCTTTGAAGTACTCACCAAACGCGCTGACGAAGTATTCTAAACACCCAGTATCAACGCCCTTCCCCCTATAATATCAAGAGCGATCCTATTTCGTGTTATCAAGCCAATTAGCCGATATTAATCAGGCCTTCGAGACCAACACCAACCTCCAGCAGACGTGCCGCGCGGTGACTAAACAAGTGATCGAGGTGCTGCACCAGCAGCTCGATAGCAACACGCCCATCACAGCACTGATACACGAACGCGCGTGCTTTACTGACCAATTATTACAACACGCCTGGCAGCACTTTATGCCAGTCGAAGCGGATGACATCTCACTCATCGCCGTCGGCGGTTACGGTCGAGGCGAACTACACCCCCACTCCGATGTCGATGTGTTAATTTTGCTGTCCCAGGAAAACCATAACGACTATCAGGAAGCGCTCGGCGCACTGATCACCTTCTTTTGGGACATTGGCCTTGAGATCGGACATAGCACCCGTACCATCGACGAATGCGTTGATGAAGCCAGTCGCGATATCACCGTCATCACCAACTTAATTGAAGCACGCCATCTGGCAGGACCTGCAACGTTATTAGAAACGCTGCAACAGCGCATCAAACCAGACCAACTGTGGTCAAGCGCAGACTTCTTCAAGGCAAAAGAGGAAGAGCAACTCAAGCGCCATCTTAAATATCATGATGCCGCCTACAACCTCGAGCCTAACGTCAAAGAAGGCCCCGGTGGCCTGCGCGACCTACAGATGATCTCATGGGTAACGCGGCGCTACTTTAACTCAGAGTCACTCGAAGAACTCGTTACTCAGGGTTTTCTGACCCGTGAAGAATATGACTCCCTCATCGAAGCACGAGACTTTTTATGGCGAGTGCGCTTTGTGCTTCACCTGCATACAAAGCGCAGTGAAGACCGCCTGCTCTTCGACTACCAGCAACATGTTGCAAGATCGTTTGGACATCAAGAGAAAAATAACAACCAGGCCATCGAAACCTTTATGAAGGATTACTACATCCATATTATGGATGTGCACCGGCTTAATGAAATGTTGTTGCAACATTTTCGCGAAGAGATCCTCAGCGATCACAACAGCACACCGACAGTGCTTAATGAACGCTTCCAGGTCACCGATGATTACCTCGAAGTCACCAGCGATGATATCTTTAAAAAACATCCGCCCGCGCTACTCGAACTTTTTTTGATCCTGACCCAAAGGCCTGAAATAAAAGGGGTGCGCGCAGCAACCATTCGCCTGGTCAGAAGTCATCGATACTTGATTGATGATGATTTTCGCAACAATCCTGAATGTCGAAATAACTTCATTACACTCCTGCGTCAGTCTCACGGCATCACCCATCAGTTACGCCGCATGAACCGTTATGGCGTGCTTGCGGAATACATTCCAGCGTTTGGTAAAATCGTTGGCCAGATGCAACATGACATGTTTCACGTCTACACGGTCGATGAACACACCCTCAATGTACTGCGTAACGTACGTCGCTTTACTGTACCCGCCTGTCGCGATGAATTCCCCAACTGCAGTAAAATCATCCTGCAGCTTAAAAAACTTGAGCTACTTTATCTCGGCGCACTGTTTCACGATATCGCCAAAGGACGCGGCGGTGACCACTCTCAACTGGGCAAAGAAGACGCCTATCTGTTTTGCCAACACCACGGCCTGAACGAACAAGACTCAAACATCGTGGCGTGGCTGGTACAAAGCCATCTGGTGATGTCAGTAACCGCTCAACGCCGAGACATTAGTGACCCCGATGTGATTGCTGAATTTGCATCCATTGTCAAAACACAGTCACGCCTCGATTACCTCTACCTGTTAACCGTAGCAGACATTCGCGGCACTGACCCAAAGCTATGGAACAACTGGAAAGACTCGCTATTATTCAAACTACACACCAGCACTACACGTGCGCTGCGCCGCGGTCTTGATAAACAGGTGGATAAATCAGAACTCGTTGTGGATCGACAGAAAGAATCACTATCACTATTAACAGATCACGACGAGCATCATGTCGATAGCCTGTGGCAACAATTTGATGGCGACTATTTTTTGCGCCATAGCGCCGATGAAATAGCCTGGCAGAGCAACGAAATTATCAATAGCAATGCAACATCAACACCCCTCATCGCCATACATTCCGATAGCGAACAGGGCGGCACCAAAATTTTCATCTATGCAAAAGATGAGGAAAACCTCTTCGCCAACACCGCCATCGCACTCGACCAGCTCAATCTTGATATTATTGATGCGCGCATCATCACCGCAAAGGATGGCCTCACACTCAACACTTATATCGTACTTGAGCATGATGGCAATCCAATCACCGACACCAGTCGCATCGACAACATTAGTGAAACCCTGAAACGAATTATCGGCCAGGATAAAATGTGCTCACTACCGACAACACGTCGTCTGACGCGACGCCAAAAACATTTCAACACCCCTACCCGGCTTAACTTCTTTAGCGAGCCAAGTAGCGCCATCACCGTGATGGAACTGATTGCCAGTGATCGTCCCGGCCTGCTATCGCGCATCGGTAAGGTGTTTGTGGAATGCAACGTCAAAGTTCATAACGCAAAGATTGGCACCTTTGGCGAGCATGTCGAAGATATCTTTTACATTAGTGATAAAGATGACCAGCCAATCAGCGACGTCAATCAGATTGAAGCGCTGCGAGAATCACTTATCAAAGCACTGGATAATAACTGATCAAAAAACATACAGAGCGCAACCTCTGATATGCTAACGCGCATGCCACCAACTCCCGACAATAGCCCACCGTCTCCAAACAATACAAAACCGTTTGCCCTTACCTCACTGCTGCAAAATGGCAAACTGCCGTTAGCACTGTGCGCTATCGCACTACTCATTCAGCTGGGTGGAAATGAGGCGAGCCTCTGGTTACGCTACGACCGAGAAGGAATCTTAAACGGCGAGGTGTGGCGGATCATCAGCGGCCACCTTGTCCACCTCGGCTGGCCGCATCTGTTCATGAATCTGATCGGCCTGATCCTGATCTGGCTACTGTTTGGACATCTCATTAAACGTAGCAGCTGGCTCATCATCTGCGTTGTCGGCACACTCGGCATTAGCGCAGGCATGATGCTCTTCAACCCTGAGCTCAAGTGGTATGTCGGCCTTTCAGGTCTGCTGCACGGTATGTTTGTCGCCGGCGCTATTGTGAGTGTGAAGGCCGGTTTCCGCGCAGAGCTGCTATTGCTGCTACTGCTAACCGGTAAGCTCGCATGGGAGCAAGTGGTTGGCCCACTGCCCGGTAGTGCCGAGTTTGCTGGCGGCAATGTGATTGTCGATGCCCACCTTTACGGCGCAATCAGCGGTCTGATCATTGCGCTCGCACTGATCGCCTACCACTCCTCTCGCCGACAAGCAGCGTAAGCTTGAGACTTAAACTGCAAAAATCGATACCGATAATTGCCATTGTGATGGCCTTTGTCATTACCACGCTTCTCAGTGGCTGCGGCACCCTGCCCGATAAATTAGACCATACGCCATCGTCATCCCAGCAAACTGGCAAAAATGATCGACAGACAGACAAGATAAAAACACAACTCTATGCTCAACATAAAGCGTGGAAAGGGGTTCGCTATCGACTAGGGGGCTTAAGTAAAAAAGGGATCGACTGCTCTGGTTTTGTCAGCGTCACATTCAAAGAACAATTTGGCATCACCCTTCCCAGAACCACCCGACAACAGGCCCATAAAGGCGTTGAGATTCCCCGCTCTCAACTCAAAGCAGGCGATCTGGTCTTTTTCAAAACCAGCCTCAAAGTACGCCACGTTGGCATCTATATTGAAGACGGTAAATTTTTACACGCCTCCACCAGCAAAGGGGTGATGATTTCAGACATCAACAACACCTATTGGCGAAAACGCTACTGGAAAGCGACCCGCCTATAATCACCGCGGCTATAACAGAGCAACGCCGCACCGCTTAACTAATGTTAAGATTCCCTTATGCGCTCGTCATTCTCACCACCACACTTAATCGTTTTTATCCTTTTGATTGCAGTGATGCTGGCCGTCATTCAAGTCGGCATCATGACGATTGCGTTCGACAAACTCGGCATTTCACCCGATGCCGCACTAATGCTGCTCTTTTGCGCGCTCGCAGGCAGCCTGATTAACCTGCCACTCTTTCAGATCAAGGCGGAACACTCCGATCACGAGCTTCCACCGCTGCTATTTCGCGGCCTGTTGCGCAATTTAAGAAAAAAATTCCATGGCAAAACAACCATCGCAATCAACGTCGGCGGCTGCCTGATCCCCTTTATCTTTTGCCTCTATTTGATTCAACACAATGTGCTGTCATTAGCCCAGCTGACCTCCGCCACGGCGATCGTCACCGCTGTCTGTTATTTTTCTAGCCGTCCAATTGCGGGCCTTGGCATCGGCATGCCTATCTTTATCGCGCCGATCGCCGCCGCGCTCACGGCACTGCTGATCGGCGGCGAGCAAAGCGCGCCGTTAGCCTACATCTGTGGCACACTCGGGGTGATCATTGGCGCAGATATTCTGCGCATTAAAGACATCCGTAAGATGGGCGTGCCCGTGGCTTCAATCGGCGGCGCAGGCACTTTTGATGGTATATTTCTGACCGGCATTGTGGCTGCGTTACTGGCGTAATATTTTAAGGAACCTCTGATTTATTCATGAGATCGTATCTTGCGCCTAAAACATTCAGCTTCTGCGTTGAAAATCTTCGCAATAGCCCGCTATTACGTGCGATTCTCGCCTTAAATCTGAAAGTTTTAAATCACAATCTACTTCGCTCAGAATAAAATCAGAGATTCCTTAAGACTATGACAACGACGATTAACAATAGACAATCCATTTTGATTACCGGCTGCTCTAGTGGTATCGGACTATGTGTTGCTGAAGCGCTACATCGACGCGGCCATCAGGTCTTCGCCAGCGCTCGCAAACAGATCGATGTCGATCGACTCAAAGGACTCGGCCTTAACGCACTGCGGCTCGACCTTGATGATAGCGAATCGATCCAGCTCGCCGTTGATGAAGTACTCAACCAAACCAACGGTAGACTCGACGCACTCTTCAACAATGCTGCATACGGTCAACCCGGCGCGGTGGAAGACCTGAGCCGTGATGTGCTGCGCGCACAGTTTGAAACCAACCTGTTTGGCACCCACGAACTCACCAATCTGATTATCCCCGTGATGCGCAAGCAGGGACATGGCCGTATCATCCAGAACAGCTCGGTCCTTGGGTTGGCCGCACTACCCTTTCGCGGCGCCTACAACGCCAGCAAATTTGCGCTGGAAGGGCTAACCGACACATTGAGACTGGAACTACGCAACACCAACATTCACATCTCGCTGATCGAACCGGGACCGATCACCAGCCGCTTTCGCGCCAACTCCTATGAGAAATTTCAGCAGACGATCGATGCGGACAACAGCCCATTCACCAGTAACTATCAGGGGATGATCTCCCGCCTCACCAAACCGGGCCCAGCCGCCCCGTTTACGCTGCCGCCTGAAGCGGTACTGGAAAAGGTGATGCATGCGCTGGAGAGCCCGCGGCCGAAGATTCGCTATTTTGTCACCTTCCCTACTTATCTATTCGCCACACTACGCCGACTACTGCCCTGTCGTGCGCTCGACTGGGTGTTATCGCGCGTATCGGGCGAAGAGAACCGCTAACAGCATGTTTTCAGCCTCCATTTCGGGTATAACCCAATTTCGGGTATAATCAGCGTCCAATTGAATGTAACCGACCGTATTTCATGCGGTTTTACGAGCTGAGAGCATATGACAACAACCAATAGCTTCAATACTGAGACCACCCTTACCGTTAACGACAAGCAGTACAGCTACCATTCGCTGGCAACGCTGCAAAACGCCAATATTGGCGATGTTAACCGCCTGCCCTTTTCTCTGCGCATCCTGCTGGAAAATCTGCTGCGCCAGGAAGATGGGATTGCGGTCAGCAAAGGGGATATCGAAGCACTGGTTAAATGGGATGCTAAAGCGACCCCCGACAAAGAAATCTTCTTTATGCCTGCGCGCGTTCTGCTACAGGATTTCACCGGTGTGCCTGCGGTAGCCGATCTTGCGGCGATGCGTTCTGCGGTTAAGCGCCTTGGTGGCAACCCACAGAAGATCAACCCGTTTACCCCTGCCGACCTGGTTATCGATCACTCAGTACAGGTCGATAGTTTCGGCAGCAGCGACTCATTTCGCATCAACGCAGAACATGAGCTGGAACGTAACCGTGAGCGTTATAAATTTCTACGTTGGGGTCAAAACTCTCTGAATAATTTCCGCGTTGTGCCACCTGATAACGGCATCGTGCATCAGATCAATCTGGAACACCTTGCATCCGTCGCGATGACGGCCGAACGCGATGGTGCCACCTGGGTCTACCCAGACACCTTGATTGGTACCGATTCACACAGCACCATGATCAACGGCCTCGGCGTACTGGGCTGGGGTGTTGGCGGCATTGAAGCGGAAGCGGCGCTGCTGGGCCAGCCTTGCTCGCTACTCATTCCACAGGTGGTTGGCTTCCGTCTCGACGGTATTCCAGCGGCAGGCGTAACCTCAACGGATATCGTCCTGACCATCACGCAAAAACTACGTGAGCATGGTGTGGTTGGTAAGTTTGTTGAATTCTACGGCCCCGGCCTTGCGCACCTGTCACTGGCAGATCGCGCCACCATCGCCAACATGGCACCCGAATACGGCGCCACCTGCGGTCTCTTTCCAGTCGATGAAAAGACCACTGAATACCTGCAGATCTCTGGCCGTGGCGACAACGTTGCGCTAGTCGAAGCCTATTACAAAGCACAGGGGATGTGGTACACACCTGAGCAGGCGACCGCCGATTATTCGGCAACGCTTGAGTTTGACCTCGGCAGTGTTGAGGCGTGTCTTGCAGGCCCAAGTCGCCCACAGGATCGCGTCACACTCAGCAATGTACGCAGCTCTTTCCGTCAGGCGCTGATCAAACAGCTGCAGCAGAAAGATAACAGCATCGATCAGGCGGCAGCAGGCAGCTGGCAGAATGACCACGGCCAAAAAATGATGACCTGTCCTGAACTGGCGACAGATGTCGCAGCATCAAAAAATGCCTTTGAAACCCGCGTCGCGGTAACTCAGGATGATGGCGAAACATACCACCTCGGCCACGGTTCGGTTGTGATCGCATCGATCACCAGCTGTACCAACACCTCGAATCCAGGCGTGATGATGGCGGCAGGCCTGCTGGCACGCAACGCGGTAAAACGCGGCCTGCGCAGCAAGCCGTGGGTTAAGACCAGCCTCGCACCCGGCTCAAGAGTGGTCACCGACTACTTAAACGATGCCGGCCTGATGGAATCAATGGAAGCGCTCAATTTCCATCTCGTCGGCTACGGCTGTGCCACCTGTATCGGTAACAGCGGGCCACTACCAGCACATGTCACCGATGCGATTGACAGCGGCGATCTCGCTGTGGGTGCCGTACTATCCGGCAACCGTAACTTCGAAGGCCGTGTTAACGCCCACGTACGCGCTAACTACCTCGCGTCTCCTCCGCTGGTTGTCGCTTACGCACTCGCGGGTAACCTTAACCTTGACCTTGCACGCGACCCGCTGGGTAACGACGAGAGTGGCGAACCGGTCTACCTCAAAGATATCTGGCCAACGCAGGAAGAGATCGCAGCGGTGGTGCTGAAACATGTTGGTGCCGAGCAGTTTGAGCGTAGCTATGCCGACATTTTCAAAGGCGACAAAGAGTGGAACAACCTCGATGTTCCTGAAGGTGACCTGTTCCAGTGGCAGGACGATTCAACCTATATTAAAGAACCGCCATTCTTTGCAGACCTGACCCCAATACCCGTCCCACTGAATGACATCAGCGGTGCGCGCGTGTTGGCAATACTGGGTGACTCGGTCACCACCGATCACATCTCACCTGCCGGTTCAATTGCCAAAGGCAGCCCAGCCGGTGACTACCTGGTTGAACAGGGCGTTGCGCAGAAAGACTTCAACTCCTACGGTTCACGCCGTGGTAACCATGAAGTGATGGTGCGCGGCACCTTCGCCAACATCCGCCTGCGCAACCTGCTGGCACCGGGCACTGAGGGCGGCGTGACGCGTCATCTGCCTGAAGGGACCGAGATGTCAATCTATGACGCCTCTGCCAAGTACCAGGCGGCAGGCACCCAGTTGATGGTGATCGCGGGTAAAGAGTACGGTACCGGTTCATCGCGTGACTGGGCAGCCAAAGGACCGAAACTGCTGGGTATTAATGCCGTGATCGCAGAGAGCTTTGAGCGTATTCACCGCTCGAACCTGGTCGGCATGGGTATTTTACCGATGCAGTTCAAGGCCGGTGATAGCGCATCTAGCCTGGGCCTGACAGGTGAAGAGACTTTCGCTATTGCAGGACTCAGTGACCTAACACCAGGGCAGATGATCGAGGTCGTCGCGACCGCAGCCGATGGTTCAAGCAAGACATTTGAAGTGCAGACACGCATCGATACTGCGAATGAGATTGAATACTTCCGTCACGGCGGCATCCTCTCATACGTACTGCGTCAAACCCTCGCAGCCTCTTAGGTGGCACCCCGCAAAATGACAAAAGCGCTGAGCCTCCTGCTCAGCGCTTTTTTAATGCCTTGCGCTCATGCGATCGTCAATATTGAAGAGATGCGTGGCCAACAACAGGCTGATGGGTTGAGAGGCAACGCCAGCCTTTCGATCAGCGGCGACTCGGGCAACACCAACCAGTCTGACACCAGCGCCAGCAGTCAACTCTTCTGGCAGCAAGGGAATGTCACAAAATTGATCGCTGCCAGTTACAGCTACGGCGAGAATAGCCGCAATCGCGATACCAACAAAGGCTTTCTGCACCTTCGCTATATCAAGCAGCAAACGCCAACAAGGGCGCTAGAGGTATTCACCCAGGCGGCCCGCAATGAGTTCTCGCGTCTCTCACTGCGCATACTCGTCGGCGCGGGCAGCCGCCTGACGCTGCATAAAAATGATCATGACGCGATCAACCTCGGGGCAGGCGCTTTCTACCTCAAAGAGAAACTGGAAAAACGCGCAGGACTCACAGACGGTGGTACTGAAAAATTCTGGCGCGGTAATTTTTACCTCGCATTACGCTACCAGCTAAATGAGCAGGTGCGGGTCCTCAGCACCACTTATTACCAACCAGCGCTCGATAATGGCAGTGATTTCCGCATTCTCGAAGAGGGCAGCCTTAAAATCAAACTGGCAGAGTCACTAGACATTAAACTCACGCTAGAAATCACCCACGACAATGAACCACCTCAAACCATTGAAAAAACAGATATTAACTATAAAACAGGGCTAGAGTACCGCTTCTAAACTAAAGTAAAAAGGCACACCAAAAAGCAAAACCCGCTTTCACCTGTCAACTTTATGGCGAGAGCGTAACGCCCTGTGTATAATGAAAATCAAATACTCGTAAGAAAAAATAACAATAGCACTATCCAGAATTTGAATTTAGAGCGTAGTGCCTAACACTATCGTTTAGGTACTCGCGGAGGAGACAGGAATGGCAGCTGAGCTTAGGAAATATCCCCGAATCAACACCGCCCTTGAAATCAATTATTCAATGGATGAATCCAGTGACATGTCCAACCAGTTTATTGGAACTGTTACCGACCTCAGTAAAAGTGGCGCAGGTCTGCTCGTTGACCAGGCCCATCGCCCCGACGACCGAGTCTGCCTCGAAGGTGTTGGCGGTGCAAAAAAACCACTCAGCAGCATTGTTAAATGGGTGCGCAAAACCCAGGGTAAATACCGCATTGGTGTGAAATTCGTTCGCACACCAGCATAAAGACTTAACACCAATATATGAGCACATAGCTCATATATTGCCATAACGCCATTTTTGCTAGCAAAGCAAAAATGGCTGTCAGTCAATCTGCACCGCCGGCTCTTCACCTCGACATCGGCCATGACAATGGGTCGATAATCCTGACTCCTCGCTCACAGCCCCCCAGGTACCAGTTTTAACGTATAAACAAGCTTACCCTGCCCTTTTCAGTTTGGTTTCAGATTCATTCGCTATGCTGCCCTGAAGTAATTGAGCAGGAGATTAGCAATGAAAAACACCAACGAGATCAATGTATGGGATCGTTTCGTGAGAAGTTTCCACTGGAGCCTGGTAGCGACCTTCGCGATCTGCTATCTCACTGAAGACGACTTCATGAATCTGCATGTGTGGAGCGGCTATGCAATTATGACGCTGCTTGCACTGCGCTTTGTGTGGGGTTTCGTCGGCACCGAGCATGCACGTTTTTCAGATTTCGTTTATCGCCCTGCGATGGTCTGGGAATATACCCGTGACGTGCTATTCCTGCGCGCGAAACGCTATATTGGCCACAATCCTGCCGGTGGCGCCATGGTCATACTGTTCTTTATTAGCCTGATCTTAGCCACCTTATCGGGCGTTGTGCTTTACGGTGCAGATGAACATGCCGGCCCGCTGGCCTCTATGATGAGCGGCGTGAGCGAATCAATGGAAGAGATCCTCGAAGAGGTACATGAGTTTTTTGCCAACTTTACACTACTGCTGATAGTCATTCATCTTGGCGGGGTGATCTTTGAGAGCGTGCTACATCGTGAAAATTTGATACAGGCGATGATCAATGGCCGAAAAAAAGCGTAAGATAACGGCAATTGGGAGTAGTTATCATGATAGCCAATATCGCAAACATCATTCAACAATCGCTGCTGGTCGCCGCCATCGCGATCCTTTTCAGCGGCAGCGTATTTGCCGATAGCGATCATAATAAAGCGCGCAAATTAAAAGAGGCTGGCGAAATCTTGCCGCTTGAAGTGATCATCGCCAACGCGCGCAAACAACACCCGGGGCATATACTGGAGATCGAACTTGAATTCGAGGATGGCCGCTATGTCTATGAACTGGAGCTGCTTGATGATAGCGGCATAATCTGGGAACTCAACTACGATGCCCAGAGTGGTAAGCTCATTAAAAAGAAAATTGATGACTAAGGATAGCGATTCATGAGGGTACTACTTGTCGAAGACGATTTGTCATTAAGCCAACAGATTAAAGCGGATCTGCACAAAATGGGGTTTGCGGTTGATCTGGTTGATAACGGCGTTGACGCCGAGTTTATGGGCAATGAAGAGCCCTATGATGCCATCATTCTTGATCTTGGCTTGCCTCAACGCCCTGGGATTGAAGTGCTCAAAAACTGGCGAGCACAGGCAAATACTGTCCCGGTCATTATCCTCACCGCACGTGATGCCTGGCATGAAAAGGTCGATGGCTTTAAAGCGGGTGCCGATGATTATTTAGCCAAACCCTTTCATATTGAAGAGCTCGTGGCACGCATCAATGCGCTGATCAAACGTAGCCAGACTCAAGATGTGGGGGAGCTACAGGCTGCAGGATTGAAACTTGATGAAGCACATCAATGCATCGAAAATGCAGATGGCGCTCGCATTGAACTCACCGGCACTGAGTTTCGCCTGTTACGTTACATGATGATGCACCCCGGGGTTATACTTTCAAAATCTCGCCTGACCGACCATGTTTATGAATATGACGCCGACCGCGATAGCAATGTGATTGAGGTCTACATCAAGCGCTTGCGCAACAAGCTTGGCAATGAACTAATCAAAACAAAGCGTGGCCAGGGTTATGTTCTCGATATCCGAGATCAATCTGAGCAATGAGATCACTGCAATCCCGCCTTGGCATCGGGCTTACCATCAGCATTGTGATCCTACTGCTGGTACAGTGGCTTGCCGTATCATTCACGATTCGTCACGTGGCAGAAGACTTTGTCGCCTCGCGCCTGCAACACGATGCAGAAGACCTGTTATCCACATTACGACTCACTGACGATGCCCTCATCGTAAACAATCATCGTATTAGCAGTGTCTACAGTGTGCCGTTCTCTGGCCACTACTACCGCATTCAGAATAAGAATCACACGCTGCGCTCACGTTCTCTGTGGGATGAGGATATGGCAACATCCACGCTCGTAATTGGTAAAGTGAAAGAGTTTCACCTCACCGGTCCTTTGCAGCAGTCGCTGCTAGTTTGGCAAGGTGGCTATAAAAAACGCGGGCAACATATCACGATTTCCGTGGCCGAAGACATCACTCATATTGAGGAAGACATCACTCAGTTTATGTTCTGGTACAGCACCGCCACCCTCTTTGCGGTGATCGCGTTTATTTTGACACAACTACTGATTCTGCGCCGCAGCTTACAACCGCTGGAACTAGTACGTCATGAAATTACGTTATTAGAAAAAGGTGAGACACGCTCACTCAGTGAAGCGGTGCCGGCAGAAATTCGCCCGCTGGTCAGTCAGTTCAACAAACTATTAATCGTCATGGCACAACGCCTAAAACGATCACGCAACGCTACTGGCAACCTCGCGCACGCCCTTAAAACACCGCTGTCCCTGATGGTTCAACTCATTGAACAAGAGGCGCTATCGGCAACCCCCAAGCTTCAACAGGAACTACGCCAAAGCGTCATTCGTATTCAGCAGTTAATGGAACGTGAGCTCAAACGAGCACAATTGGCAGGCAAGGCAACCTCCGGCCAGCAGTTCAGATTCGAACAAGAGCTACCGCCTCTGGTTGAGACACTACAACGTATTTACAGGGAAAAAGGCATCACCATCAACACCACCATCGAGCATGACATTCAATATGCGGCTGATCGGGAGGATTTACTCGAACTACTGGGCAATCTGTTAGATAACGCCTGCAAGTGGGCCGAACATCAAGCCACGCTCAGCATCGCGTACGATCACACCCTCATGATCACCATTGAAGATGATGGCCCAGGCTGTAGTGATAAAGCCATGCAGCAACTCACCCAACGCGGCACTCGCATTGATGAAAACATTGAAAAAAGCGTCGATGGTCATGGCCTTGGGCTGGCCATCGCACATGACATCGTGACCGCCTATGACGGCACTTTAACCTTCAAGCGCTCAACACTGGGCGGACTAGCAGTAGAAGTGACATTAACCTGAGACGGTCAAGAAAAGACAACAGCAGAAATTTAAAACTAACAACCCGACCTAAATAGACCTGAATAGATAGGCCTGGCCGGGTTGCAATCAAGCATCAACGATTAATGATCGTCATGCTCGCCATCGGCACCATGTGCATGACCATGCTCAAGCTCTTCAGCGCTGGCATCACGGATATCAATCACCTTTACATCAAAGTTAAGCGAAACACCCGCCAGTGGATGGTTGCCATCGACAATCACATCATCACCTTCTAGCTCAATAACAGTCACAATCATCATCTCGCCTTCAGGGCTCTGCGCATGAAACTGCATGCCAACGTTAATCTCGGCATCCTCTTCAAACATATCTTTTGGCACGGTCTGAAGCAGCTCGTTATCACGCTCGCCGTAACCTTCTTCAGGTGAAACTGCCACACTGACTTCATCACCCGCTACTTTACCCGACAGTGCATTTTCAAGCCCAGGCACGATGTTGCGTGCACCATGCAGATAGACAAAATCACCTCGTCCCTCTGAACTATCGATGAGTTTGCCCTCGTCATCTTTGAGGGTGTAGTCCAATGTTATGACTTTTTGATCTGCAATTTGCACGTAGAACTCCTTAAATGAAATACAAAATTTTGTGGTGAAAACATCGCTGCACCACTTTATCGCCCAGCATTATAAACGCAAAAACCAATTTCCATTAAGTTTCTATTACTTACGTCGATATAAAGAGACCAAATTTCAGCACCGCCTTTTTCAATAATTCAAAACAAACGAGTAACCAATTGTTTTTATTCGACTTTAAGAAATAACCTTATTTTTCTAATAAAATTATTTACAAAACATCATTCTTAACTATAGAATGGCATCCTAGATACATCTTATGAGCCGTAATGGAGGATTCAAAATATGTTCAGTGCAATCGCAAGATTTTTTTCAGGTGGATCATCAGAACCAAAACAAGCCAGCCTTTATGAGCGTATTGGTGGTGATGCCGCCGTTAACGCCGCTGTCGATGTCTTTTATCGCAAGGTGCTTGCGGATGATCGCATCAACAAATTCTTCGAGGGCGTGGATATGGACAAGCAATCTGCCAAACAGAAAGCCTTCCTGACAATGGCCTTTGGTGGCCCAAGCAACTACACCGGCGAAGACATGCGTAAAGGCCATGCTCACCTGGTAGAGAAAGGGCTTGATAACAGCCACTTTGATGCCGTGATGGAAAACCTTGGCGCAACCCTGACTGAACTGGGCGTCCCTAATGAGCTGATCGGCGAAGCTGCCGCCATTGCTGAAAGCACTCGTGCTGATGTACTGGCCGGTTTTACTGCCGAAGAAAAGGCGGCGCAGGGCGCTCAGGCTTCATTGTACGAACGTATCGGTGGTGATGGCGCAGTCAATGCCGCCGTTGATATCTTCTACCGCAAGGTACTTGCGGATGATCGCATCAACAAATTCTTCGAAGGCATCGATATGGACAAGCAATCTGCCAAACAGAAAGCCTTCCTGACAATGGCCTTTGGTGGCCCAAGCAACTACACCGGCGAAGACATGCGTAAAGGCCATGCCCATCTCGTTAAAGCGGGCCTTAACGACAGCCACTTTGATGCCGTGATGGAAAACCTCGGTGCAACCTTGACCGAACTGGGTGTACCAGCTGATCTGATCGGTGAAGCGGCTGCGATTGCAGAGAGCACTCGTAACGACGTTTTAGGAAAATAATATAAGACTTCTTTAGTCATTTTTTCCTCGCAAGCCCGGTAAGAAACCCCCATCTTACCGGGCTTTTTTGTGCCCCTTTACCAGCCCAGACTAATAAAAATAGATTGAGGCGACAAAAGGACACCCAGCCACCTATAATGATCACTCATGATAACTGGCTAACCGGTCATCAATCTAAGCCGCCGCCCGAAGAGCCAATTCAGTGAGCAATGCAGTGAACAAAAGCAGAACCCAACAACATGACGTTCTGATTATTGGCAGCGGTGCTGCCGGTATTAGTATGGCACTGACAATCGCCGAGCATGCCAAAGTGGCATTAGTAGCAAAAGAGGCCCTCACCGAAAGCGCCACACTCTATGCACAGGGTGGTATTTCAGCGGTACTTGATGAGACCGATTCGCTTGATTCACACACAGCAGACACCCTCAATGCAGGCGCAGGACTTTGCGATGAGGCGGTGGTTCGCCATGTCGTCAAACACGGCCCGCAAAGCATTCAGTGGCTGATTGATCGCGGCGTTAGTTTCACCAAAGAACAAAATAAAAAAGACAATACAGATTATCACCTCACCAAAGAAGGCGGGCATAGCCATCGACGCGTGATACATGCTGCCGACGCCACTGGGCGTGAGATGGAAACAACGTTGGCAGCACAGGCGCGGGCACACCCCAATATCGAAATCTTCGAACGTCATATCGCAATCGATCTGATTACCGGCAGCAAGCTTGGCTGGCGCGATAACCGCTGTCATGGGGCCTACATTCTTGACCGTGATAACGATGAGGTTGTCGCATTTTCAGCACGTGCGGTCGCGCTCGCCACAGGCGGCGCGGGCAAAGCCTATCTATATACCAGCAATCCAGACGTCGCCTCAGGTGATGGTATCGCAATGGCATGGCGCGCAGGCTGCCGCATCGCCAACATGGAGTTCATTCAGTTCCACCCCACCTGCCTGTTTCACCCGGAAGCGAAATCGTTCCTCGTCACCGAGGCGTTACGCGGCGAAGGGGCAAAGCTCAGCCTGCCTGACGGCAGTAGTTTCATGGAACAGTTCGATCAACGCGCTGAACTCGCACCACGCGATATCGTCGCACGCGCAATCGATCACACCATGAAACGCTCTGGCGTCGAGTATGTCCACCTCGACATTAGCCACAAACCGAAAGCGTTTATCAAAGAACACTTTCCAACCATCTACTCGCGCTGCCTTGAGTACGGTTACGACATCACGCAACAACCGATCCCGGTCGTCCCCGCAGCGCACTATATCTGCGGCGGTATCATGAGTGATATGGATGGCTGCACCGATATCGATGGGCTTTATGCCGTCGGCGAGGCCGCCTACACTGGTATGCACGGGGCCAACCGCATGGCGAGTAACTCGCTACTCGAATGCCTGGTTTTTGCTGACTCAGCGAGCCGTCATATTATCGAACAACTGCAACCAGGCGCCTCAACACTGGCGTTACCTGAGTGGGATGAAAGCCGCGTCACCGACTCGGATGAAGAGGTGGTTGTTACCCATAACTGGCATGAGCTACGCCGCTTTATGTGGGACTATGTCGGCATCGTCCGCACCGACAAACGACTGCAACGCGCGAAAAACAGGGTTGATCTGCTACAACATGAGATTTCCGACTACTACAGCAATTTCCGCGTCACCAGTGATCTGATCGAACTACGCAATCTCACCCTCGTTTCCGATCTGATTATCCGCTCGGCGATTCTCCGTAAAGAGAGCCGCGGTCTTCATTACACGCTGGACTACCCCGACTGCAACGACGAGCAGACACCACAGACAACCATCCTCATCCCCAATAACTATCTCAAGGCGAGAACAAGCTAAGGAACCTCTGATTTATTCATGAAATCGTATCTTGCGCCTAAAACATTCAGCTTCTGCGTTGACAATCTTCGCAATAGCCCGCTATTACGCGCGATTCTCGCCCTGAATCTGAAAGTTTTAGATCACAATCTACTTCGCTCAGAATAAATCAGAGGTTCCCTAAAGTAGTCTCATCAATAAGAACTGATATACTGCTATTTTTTGCACCGCAGCCTGACCGCCTGATGACAGACACAGCCATATCTGAGAGCAACATCGAGATCACCGTCAACGGCTCCCGACTCTCCGCCTCAGCCAACCACTCACTGATTCAGGCACTGTGGAAAACAGGTCACCCACAGTTCAAAAGCGCCAGCTGTCTTGAAGGGGTCTGTGGCTCATGTCGTATCATGGTTAAATACAGCAATCAGGATGAGGTCAAGATGGCGCTCGCCTGCCAGAGTAAGATTGAAGCGGGCATGCAAGTGATCTTTCCGCAGTACCTCGATAAACAATCACCCGCACTGTTAAATCACCGCTACCAGCTAACGTCATCCGACGACCATCAGCAACAACTCAACGCTACTTTTCCAGAGGCTGCCGACTGTCGCCATTGTCATGGCTGTACCATTGCATGCCCTAAAGGGATCGATGTTGAACAAGGCGTCACGCTTGCCAATGAAGGCAAACTCGCTGCCGCCGGCGATCTGTTTATCAACTGTGTGATGTGCGACCTCTGCACCACCAGCTGCCCGGAAAACATCGCTCCCAATTATGTCGCACTGTTTGCACGCCGTACCACTGCCTTTAATCAACCGCCCGCGCCCAACCTTGCTGACCGCTTACAAGCACTGCAACGCGGCGAACTAAAAATTAAGTATTAACACGCATGAGTAACGGCACACCACTTGAACAGGCGCAACAGGCATATCGCGCAACGCTCAAGCGACCACTACGTTCGTTTACGACAGACCATCAAGCACTATTACAAAGCTTTCACCCTGATTACGCCGATAGTAGCCGTGTTGCGCTTAAAGTCGGTGTGAATAGTGGTGAGCCATGCCACCCACAACTCGCCGCGCTACTGCAGGCCGACTCACCAAGCAACGAACAGATGCTTGCCACCGCAAACCAAATAGAAACGGATGTACTGGTAATCGGCTCTGGCGGTGCTGGCTGTAGTGCCGCGCTGGTTGCTGCAGACAGTGGCGCTGATGTATTAATCGCGACAAAATTACGCGCGGGTGATAGTAATACCATCATGGCTGAAGGCGGTATTCAGGCATCAATAGAAGCCAACGACACACCGCAAGCTCACTTTGATGAAACACTAAAAGCCGGCCACCACTGTAGTGATAAACGACTGGTGGAACAGATGGTGCTCGATGGCCCTGCAGTTATAGAGTGGCTGATTCAACAGGGCATGCAGTTTGATCGAGACTCACAAGGTAATCTCGCGACTCGGCGCGCAGGTGGCACATCCGCAGACCGCGTGCTCTATTACCGCGACTATACCGGCCTGGAGATGATGCGCGTGCTGCGTGAAGCGGTACGCCAGCACAACAAGATTACCACTTATGATTACAGCCCAGCCGTTGAAC